>Ga0315289_10000020_pt1 | contig 281068 bp, 274 predicted proteins | sample YL17G11_40_MG_FD_203452 | JGI IMG/M metagenome (GOLD analysis project Ga0315289, IMG submission 203452) | Sediment microbial communities from Yellowstone Lake, YNP, Wyoming, USA - YL17G11_40 | ecosystem: Environmental > Aquatic > Freshwater > Lake > Sediment | place: USA: Wyoming | collected... | reverse complement strand
CCAATACTTAAAAAATATTACCCTTAATCCAATAGTGACATCTGTGACTCTATCTGGAGGAAGTGCTTCAACCCCCCTTACTGTTTCTTCTTCTACTTCTACCCCCAGTGGCACCTTATATGTTAGAGCAACCGGAGTTTACACAGCTGCCGAACTTGCTAATGGCCCGGAAAGAAAAGGAGCATCTTTGCTAACGGTATCTGCCCCATCCAATTATTCACTTTCCATCGCCAAAGATAACGACCCTCTGCCTGCTGATGGCGCAGGACCAACTACTATTTACGGTGGTGAAACGCAACGGTTTAATGTTACAATAACCCCTCAAAATGGATTTACAGGCAATGTCCACCTTAGAGCCATGATTGATAATCCGTGGGAAACCTATAAGAAATGCAACAAATGTCTCCAGGCCTGTCCAGCAGACAAATATCCTGAATGCAACACTTTAGATTTTAGCTCAGTTTTCCTAAATACAATTTTTAATTCAGTATGCTCCGGTCCCAGTGACGATTGTTGCTATAACGCCAAGAACTGTGATGGCCAATACCCACCCCAAACCAGCGTTGACTCAAATTATTGGTGTCATAAATGCGATACAAACGATAGCGGAACGCCGGGTTGGACCTGGTCAATGGGAGGATGCCCTCAGGAAGATATAACTTATTGCAGCAATACGGGTACAGGTTATTGTGCACCTATCGGAGCTAATTCAGAGATGGGCATTAATTTCTCACCCGGTCCAACAAAAACGGTAAATATTTCTTCAGGAGCGGTTACTGTCCCTCTAAATATTTCAACTCAAGTCTTAACTCCCTATACCACTTATACTCTGAAAGTTGTTGGCTACCATACTAACACCTATTTACCAACAGGACAAGAGCAGAGCGTCACCACTACTTTAGCGGTAATAGCTTCCAACCAGCCGACAGCTGCGATAGCTTGTTGTAGCTCTTCAGCCTGCGGCTCTAATTGTAATTCTAGCGTAAGTTGTGTTGCCTATGTTGGTTGTAATTTTTTGCTGAAAAACAACTCTACTGATCCTGACGGAAACAGTGATATTGTAAAATCAGAATGGGATATCCAACTGCCGGGAGGTGGTACTTGGGGAAATGATCCCGACGGAACTCTTAATGATAACCCTGGCACCCCTGCCGTAAACGAAGCCTTACTTCCTTATGCTCTTCCAGTTTTGCCTGTTGGTTCTTATACCGTGGAACTCTATGTTAAAGACAACCTTGGAAATTCGGATACTGAAACCATAAATGTTGATGTAAAACCAGAGGCTTCTGCCGGCTTTATGTGCTCTTTAAATAATTTGGACGGCTCCTGGAAAGCTTGTGAGGGTAGTGGGGGTATTAAAGCTATAATTGACCGCCTTCTTTATTTCAAAGACGATTCCTCTTTAGCAGAATATTCAACGCCTTCAGGAGAAGCAGGAGAAGCTTCAATTGTCAGTAGGGATTGGCGGATAGACAGTAATCCTTTTAATCCTCCTCCTCTGTCCTCAAATGAGACCAACCCCAGCGTTATGGTTACTGCTGATCCTCATAGTATCTCGCTAAATATTATGGACAGTATGAATAGAACTGCCACTAAGACCCATACAATATCAGCCATTGCTGCCAATATCCTTCCTGAATGGAGAGAAATTCCGCCAACCAGTTGGCTTGATAAATTCTGGGCAAATGTCTCTAATTATCTAAAATAATTCAATCATCTGATTATTTTTCAAAAAGCCGTCCCGCCTTGGCGGGACGGCTTTGACATTCTGAAACCTTTTTGTTAATATTATTGTGTTAGTAAATCATAAAATTAACCTTGAATTCTGGTTTTACATCTTGTAAATTTCCACAAATTACTTTAATAATCCCCTAAAGTCGTCAATGCGCCAGCTCCAGGATTTAATTATTAATTTGAAATAATTTCGTGGAAATTTGCTAGCATTTTATGCTAAACAACCAAATTCTCAAATTAGAATATGAACCAACTAATTTTGCTTTTTATTGCAATAATATCTTTGACTATAGGATCTGTCTTAGGGTATTTTGCCCGTCAATCAATCGCCAAAAAACAAGCAGGAACTTTAGAAGAGAAAATTCAAACGAGGATTTCTCAAGCTAAATCTGAAACTCAGACTATTCTGGCTGAAGCCAAAGAGAAAGCCTCCCAAATCTTAGGAAAAACAAAAGGAGAAATTGACCAAAGACAGCAAGAATTATTAAAAAATGAGAGAATGTTGCTTAGGAGAGAAGAAAATCTAGATAATAAATTCCAACTTCTAGAGGGTCAAGAACAAGAATTCCAACAAAAAGTCAAAAAACTAAAGGGCATTAAAGAAAACTTAGAAAGTTTAAGAGCCGAGGCTTCAGAGAATTTAGAAAGGATATCAAAATTATCAAAAGAGGAAGCTAAAAAAGAACTTTTAGAAAATTTAGAAAGAGAATATCAAAAAGATATCCTGGGTAGAATAAAAAAACTAGAAACAGAAGGAGAAGAAAGGCTTCTCAAAAGAGCAAAAGAAATTTTGGCAACTACAATTCAAAAGGTTACTATCCCCCAGACCCAAGAATTGACAACTACCACATTATTTTTACCTTCTGACGAAATTAAAGGTAGAATTATCGGCAAAGAAGGAAGGAACATTAAAACCTTAGAAAGATTAACAGGGGTGGAAATTGTTGTTGATGAGACTCCGGAAGTAGTAGTTATTTCTGGTTTTGATCCGATCCGACGTCAGATCGCCAAGATGGCTCTGGAAAAATTGATCAAAGATGGTCGAATCCAGCCTGCCAGAATTGAAGATGAAGTGGCCCGGGCGGGAACTGAAATATCAAAGAAAATTAAAGAAGCTGGAGAAGAAGCAGTTTACGAGACTGGATTAATTGGTCTTCACCCCAAAATAGTTGAGCTTTTAGGTAGGCTGAATTTCAGAACAAGTTATGGTCAGAATGTTCTTTTGCATTCAATCGAAGTCGCTTATTTAGCTTCAACTCTAGCTGGAGAGATAGGAGGAAACGTCTTGATTGCCAAGAAGGCAGGACTATTACACGATATAGGTAAATCAGTTGATCAGCAGGTTGAAGGTTCCCATGCTGATATTGGTGTTAGAATTCTGGAAAAGTTTGGAGTAGAAAAAGAAGTAATTACGGCTATGAAATCCCATCACGAGGAATATCCTTACGAAAGTCTGGAGGCAGTGATAGTCCAGGTGGCAGATCAGATTTCTGGAGCAAGACCCGGCGCTAGAAAAGATACAGTTGAAAATTATTTAAAGAGAATCGGAGATCTAGAAGCAGTGGCATCTTCTTTCCCGGGGATTGAGAAAGTTTGGGCGTTGCGGGCAGGCAGAGAAATAAGAGTTTTTGTGAGACCAGAAGAAATCGATGATTTAGGTGCTCAAAAATTGGCAAAAGAAATTGCTGCCAGAATTGAAAGCGAATTGAAGTATCCCGGTGAAATAAAAGTGACAGTAGTTAGGGAAAATCGTGTTATTGAATACGCTAAATAAAATATAAATTAAAAAGCCGCCCCGCCTAGGCGGGGCGGCTTTTTAATTGAGCGGGTAAGGGGAGTCGAACCCCTATCATGGCCTTGGAAGAGCCAGGTAATGCCGCTATACGATACCCGCAGGTTTAATAGAGCGAGATACTTTGCCGCCGAGATATGCCAATTTAATACTTTAATCCACCAGCTTCCCGCCTGCCAATGCCTTGAGTCTATCGGGGTACTCGGATTCGAACCGAGACTAAATCCTCCCAAAGGACTCGTGCTACCGTTACACTATACCCCGGCATGGGCGATTGGCGGGCAGGCAAATCATATATGTTAACCGTTGCACCAGCCCCCGGAATTTTAGATTAAAACTTTTAGAGAAAATTTACTCTTTTTCTTAGAATATATCATTTTCTTTTCTTGAGGTCAAATTATTGCTATAATTAAATAGTGGATTTCAAAAAAATTATTAATCAATTGAATATTTTTTACCAGTCGCGGAAGGATAACATTCCTCTTTGGCAATACCCCCAATTCCTCTTTTTGATTATGGGGATAATTACTATTGCTATAATTTCCGCCACTTATGCTATTGGCATCCGATATATTAATGAACCAGAAGTTGTTATATTAATTATTCTTATTCTTTCAGTAATTTTATTAATTATTACTTTTATCATCACCCAAAGCTTCGAAAGATTGGTTGAGGCGAATAGATTGAAGTCAGAATTTGTAAGCATTGTTTCTCATCAACTAAGATCTCCTCTTTCAAATATAAGGTGGGCCATAGAACTATTAATGTCAGGAAGATTAGGGAAAATCGAGGAAGCCCAGTTAGATTATTTCCGAATTCTAAAAGACAATAGCAGCCGGATGTCAGAATTAGCCAGGGACCTTTTAATTGTTTCTCGAATCGAACAAGGAAAGTTGCCTTTAAACGTCCAACACATATCTCTGGTTGGCTTGATAAAAGGCTTGATTGCTGATTTTCAGCCTTTCGTCCAGGCTTCCAATATCGAGATAGTATTTGAATCAGATGACAATATACCCGATATCTTGACAGATCCTTCTCAGGTAAAATTAATAATTGAAAACCTTTTGGATAATGCTGTCCGTTATATAAAAGAAAAAGGTAAAGTAGAGATTAAATTAAAGAGAAAGGACGATTCGCTTGTTTTTCAGATTAAAGATAATGGAGTGGGGATTCCCCAGACAGACCAGAAATACATCTTCCAGAAGTTTTTTAGGTCTTCAAATATTTTAAAACATCAGACCCAAGGGACGGGGCTCGGCCTTTTCATTACTAAGGCTATTGCTGAAAAGATGGGGGGTGAAATAAAATTTAAGTCAGAAGAAAATAAAGGAACCATCTTTTGGTTCACTTTCCCAATTAAATAAATAATAAATAGCAAGAAACAAAGGGCAAGAAACAGCTATGACTGTTTCCTGTTATCTGTTTCCTGTTCTCGAGAAAATGCAAAAAATAATTTTTATTGAAGATGAATCGGCTCTTCAAAAAACCTTTGGAGAGATTTTAAAACAAGAAGGTTATGAAGTGATTTCTGCTTTGGATGGAGAAACTGGCATAAGATTAGCGAAAACCCAGAAGCCAGATCTAATTTTATTGGATCTTGTTTTACCAAAAATTAATGGTTTTGACGTTTTAGGGCAACTAAAGAAAGATGAAGAGACAAAAGAAATTCCCGTTATCGTCTTAACCAACCTTGAAGGGGCAGAGGATATTGATAGAGTTTTGGAATTAGGGGCTACTACATATTTAGTTAAGGAGAATTACAGCCTAGAAGAGGTAGTAGAGAAGGTGAGACAAACCCTCAAGAGATATAGTAGTCTGTAGTTTTATTTTAAGGAATTCTAAAAATAAAAATGAAAGTTGAAACTCAACAATTAAAAGCCTTTCTTTTGGACGCAGGTTTAGTAACCCAAGAACAATTTGAAAAGGCCCAAAAGAAGGCCGAAAAGACCAAGCAGAAAATAGAAGATATTTTGATTTCAGAAAACTTTACTACCCAGGAGGAAATAATTAAATTAGAGGCCTATATTTTAGGCATTCCTTTTATTAATCTAGAAAAAGAAATTATCCCTTCGGAAGTTTTAAAAATTATCCCGGAGCCAATTGCTAGATCCCATAATATCATTGCCTTTAGGAAGAAGGGACAGAATCTTGAGGTAGCTATGTTGGACCCAGAAGACTTACGGACAATAGAATTCATAAAAAAGACAGCCTACTTAAAAATTTTGCCTAGACTAACCACTCCCGAAAGTATTAAAAATGCACTTTCTCAATATCAGAAGACTCTAGAAGCAGAATTCGGCGATATTATAAAGAAAGAAGTAAGAGGCATAAGGCCAATTAAAGAGGAAGAAGTTGTTGAAGAAAAAGCCGAGCTCCAGAAGGTTGCGGAAGAATTACCAATAATAAGGATCGTCGATACCCTATTAAAACATGCCATTTTACAAAGAGCATCTGATATCCATGTTGAACCAATGGAAAAAGAAGTTCTAGTCCGTTATCGGATTGATGGAATTTTAAGGAGTGCTATGGTTCTACCAAAATTAGTCCAGTCAGGAATTATAGCCAGGATAAAAGTTCTCTCCAACCTTAAATTAGATGAACATCGACTTCCCCAGGATGGACGTTTTAAGGTAGAAACTGAGGACTATAAATATTCTATTAGAGTCTCAACGCTCCCAGTCTTTGATGGAGAAAAAATTGTTATGAGGTTATTACTTGAAACCACTCAAGCTTATACATTAGAAAGTTTAGGATTACGAGGAGAGGCTCTAGAAGGAGTCCAAAATAATTTGAGGAAGCCAATTGGGATGATTTTGATAACAGGGCCTACGGGTTGTGGCAAGACTTCGACTCTGTACGCTATGATTGAAATCTTAAACACGCCGGGGGTCAACATTTCTACAGTTGAGGATCCGGTCGAATACAGAATGCCCAGGGTCAATCAGACTCAAGTTAACCCTAAAATTGGACTGACTTTTGCATCTGGCCTTCGATCCTTAGTCAGACAGGATCCTGATATTTTAATGGTAGGAGAAATTAGAGATAATGAGACGGCAAGCTTAGCCATCAATGCTGCTCTTACAGGTCATTTAGTTCTGTCAACATTGCACACTAATAATGCTGCTGGCGCTATTCCTAGGCTGATTGATATGAAATGCGAGCCCTTTTTAATTTCTTCAACCCTAAATTTAATTTTAGCCCAAAGATTAGTAAGAAGACTTGGCCCAGAAAAAGAAAAATATCATCTTAAGGAAGAGGAGTTAAAAAATCTAGCTAAGTATTGTGACCTAGAGAAAATTTTAGTGATTTTAAAAGAGGAAAGACTGATCGGTCAAAAAGAAACGTTAAAAGATGTAACTTTTTTCCGAGCGAAACCCAGTAAAGATTATCCGGAAGGTTATAAAGGGAGGATTGGTATTTTTGAGATTTTACCGGTGACCGAAACAATAAAAGAATTAATTATAAAAGGAGCAGCCTCTGGCCAGATTCAAGAGCAAGCCCAAAAAGAAGGGATGAGGACAATGGTTGAAGATGGTTTTGTAAAGGCTGCCCAAGGAATAACTTCGATTGAGGAAGTTCTGCGTGTTATTACCGAATAGTGTATGGTCGTGAATTACAGCGTTGCGTAAAATTAGAACCCCCTCTGATTATTAGATTTACATACTCTATACTTTATATTATGTCTAAATATTTTTACATAGCAAAAACCTTTCAAGGAGAGAGCAAAAAAGGTACCCTAGACGCAAAAGATGAACATGAGGTGGCAAGAATTCTTCACCAACAGGGATTGGTTTTAATCTCAACTAATTTGGAGGGAGCGAAGAAAAAAAAGAGAGAATTGAGAATTTCACTCCCATTTTTTAAAGGGGTTTCTTTCTCTGAGAAAATGATTTTCACCCGAAATCTACAGGTAATGATATCAGCTGGCATCTCACTTTCTAGATCATTAAATACCTTAGCTACCCAGACCAAAAATAGGACTTTCAAGACAGCGCTTTCCGATATTATAGATGAAGTAAGTAAGGGAAAAAGTTTTGCCGAGAGTTTAGAAAAGTATCCGCAGGTATTTCCCAAGCTTTTTGTAAGTATGATAAAGGTAGGAGAGGAATCTGGAACTCTTGAAGAAGTTTTAAAAAACCTGACTTTCCAAATGGAAAGAGAACATGATTTAAGGTCGAAAATAACGGGGGCGATGATGTATCCAGCTGTCATTATTTGTGCCATGATTGGCATTGCTATCCTTATGTTAATTATGGTCATTCCTAAATTAGCCGAGACTTTTAGAGAGCTTGGCGTAGACTTACCAGTTACTACAAAATTAGTGATAGGCCTTGGTGATTTTTTAGTGAAGAGATGGTTTTTATTACCCTTCATAATCATCATTTTATTTTTTATCTTACGTCAAGCTTTAAGAACAAAATCCGGCAAAAAGGTTTTTGATAAAATTATTTTAAAAATACCCGTAATTTCTCCGATTATCAGAAAAACAAATTCTGCCCAGACAGTAAGAACATTAAGTTCTTTAATTACTGCTGGTGTTCCTATTGTTCAGGCCTTGGGCATTGTTTCTGATGCCCTGGGGAATATTTACTTTAAAGAGGCAATATCTAAAGCACAAGAGGCAGTTCAAAAAGGTAGTAAACTTTCTGAAGGCCTAAAGCCTTTTCAAAATCTCTATCCCCTGGTGGTTATTAATATGGTCGAAGTTGGTGAAGAAACTGGTCAGACGGCTGATATTCTGGCAAAACTAGCCAATTTCTATGAAGATGAGGTAACTTTGGCAACAAAAAACCTTTCCTCTCTAATTGAGCCAATCTTAATGCTTTTAATTGGAGGAGCAGTAGGGTTCTTTGCAATCTCTATGATCCAACCTATGTATTCAATGTTGGGATCAATAAAATGAAATTCCAAACTCAAAAATCCAGAAACCAAAAGAGCTTTACCTTTATTGAAGTCTTGGTTGGGATTTTTTTAATACTGATTGTATTCGTGGGCATTCTAACCGCTTATCAGCTGGCGTTAAAAGTAGTTGGCTTAAGTAAAAATAAAATTGTAGCTACTGCTATTGCTAGCCAACAAATAGAGATTATCAGAAATTTACCTTATGAGTCAGTCGGGGTTAAAAATAACTTCCCGGATGGAATTTTAGAGGCTATCTCACAGACGACTCGTAATGGGATAGAATATACAATTGAAACCCGCGTAGATTACGTAGTTGATCCAGCAGATGGCATAGCTTCGCCTGATGATGATTGTCCTAATGATTATAAAAGAGTGGAGGTCAAAGCTTCTTGGCCAGGTCAATTTAGTGGCGAAGTAAAACTATCTACTGATATTGCCCCCAAAAATCTTGCACAAGAATGTGCAACAGGTGGCGGAATTTTATCTGTTTCTGTTTCTGATGCCTACGGACAGATGGTTTCTTCTCCGTTAATCGAAGTAAAAGATCCCGTCACCGATCAGACCATAAAGTTTGCCACTCCTACCGAAGGTAGACACTATTTTTCTCTTCCCGCCTCAACCTATAGAGTGATTGTTTCCAAAGATGGCTTCAGCACAGAACAGACATATGGCCGTGAAGAAATTTACAATGGAAAAACTATTGCTACGCCGGAAAAACCTCATCCGATTATTCAGGAAGGAAAATTGGTCGAAATTAGTCCTTCTATTGATAAAGTGGGCACTTTTTCAGTAAGAACCCTTTCTCCAGGAGGCTCGGCTTATTTTTCCGACTCTTTTCTAGACAATAGTAAGATTTCTGATTCTTCAAATGTAACTATTTCAGGTGGGAAAGCAAACCTTTCCTTCGTAGAAGGCCAATATCAAAACCCAGGCTATTTGGATTCAACAACAATTAACCCCTCAAGCCTGGTTGCCTGGGATACATTTTCTTTTTCTGATCTTGAACCAGCTGGAACCCAAATAATTTACCAAATTCTATATTTTGATGGAGACAACTGGGTGATAATTCCGGATATTGATTTACCCGGAAATTCTTCTGGGTTTGAAACATCGCCGATAGATTTATCAGCCTTAAATATTTCTGTCTATTCTCAACTAAAATTGAGAGGGTCTCTTTCTACTGTTGATCCAAATTCTTCTCCCGAACTTTATAATTGGCAAGTCTCTTGGCAGAATAGCTTAGCTACTCCAATCCCCAATGTCACTTTTAGTCTAGAGGGGGATAAAATTGTGGGAACCGACATTAATGAAATACCAATCAATAAATATTCCCAAAATCATACCTCGGGCCCTACGGGCAGTGTCGATATCCCCGGTTTGGAATGGGATTTCTATACTTTTTCTATTAATCCCGCTAGCGATTTAGATTTAATAAATACCGTTCCTTCGCCTCAACCAATTAATCTTATACCAGACAACAATTTGTCTGTTGAGCTGTATTTTGAATCTGAAAACTCTCTTTTATTAACTATTCAAAATACCGAAACATTAGAGCCGATATTTTCTGCCACTGTCAGATTATCCAATCCAGGTATTGGCTACGACATAACTCAATATACTAATGAGAATGGCCAAGCCTATTTTATTCCTCTAGTGGCCGCTACATATAACTTAGAAATTCAAGCTCCAGGATATTCAGATATTTCAACTACTGTTTTCATTACTGGCCATACTACAAAAACAATAAAGTTGGAACAAATAGAATAATGAATCAAATTTAAAATCATAATGAGAAGTTTTACCCTAGTTGAAACTTTAGTTGCTATCTTTATTTTCCTAATTGCCATGGGAGGAGTCTCTGGTCTCATCGTAGCGGCTTACAGAACTTACGGGTATACTTGGGAACAGTCAATAGCCATTGAAGAAGCCCGTAGAGGGGTTGAGATTATGGTTAAAGAAATTAGAGAAGCCCGACCCGGAGAAGATGGATCTTATCCAATTGAGATAGCCGGAGATAAAGAAATTATATTTCATTCGGATATTGATGGAGATGGATTAACTGAAAGGGTAAGGTATTTTCTGGGGACAATAAACACAGGAACTCAGACCAAAGAATGCGTTACCTTTTCTAGGGGAGGATCTTGCAATGTCACCTTTTCTAATTTTTTACAGGGTAACCTAAAATCGGCCCAAGTTAGAGTTGTAGTTGAGGGGGATCTCGGTGCTTCTAATGAATATGCGGAAATCTATGCCGATGGAATCAAAATCAGCGACGTCTGCCTGAGCGGTTGTTCAGATTGCGCTGGTAGTTGGCAAGGGACAACTGTTCTTGATGTAACCTCTCAAGCCAATGATAATTCTATCCAATTTTTGGCCGATGCCAATTCTAGGGTTGATCCTAATTGCAATTGGCAGGAACCGAATCATTCAATGAAAGCCCAATTTGAATTTTCTTGGACAGAAGAAATTATCGGTGCTGGGAATGAATTTAAAAAAGGAGTAATTAAACCTATCGGTGATCCGTTTGAATACCCAGTAGACCAAGAGGTAATTTCAGCCCTTAGCCCTTACGTTCGAAATAGCCCACCAATTTTTGAATATTTTGATGCTAACGGAAATAAAATCCTAGATTATCCTGCTAGGCTGATGGATACAAAATTAATGAGAGTCTTTCTAATAGTGGATGTCAATCCTAATCATGCTCCCCCGCCTTTTGAGCTAGAATCTTCTGTCCAGTTACGAAATCTGAAAACGGAATAGTTTTATTTTAAATTATAGAGTTATGTTTAAATTATATCTAAATAAAAAGGGAGTAATTATAACTTATGTTTTAGCGTTTGGAGCGGCCTTCTTAATTTTACTTGGCGGATTATTTATTCTTATTTTGATGCAATTAAGAATTAGCTCTCAAAGAATGGCTTGGAATGAAGCCTTGGGCATTGCTGAGGCTGGAACGAATTATTACCGATGGTGCTTAAATAATAATATTGAGCCTAATTGCTTAACTGAAAAAGACTACCTTGATCCAGCTGGAAATGTTGTTGGAAAGTTCTCCATTCAGGTTGATTCAACAATCTCCTGCGGGGCGACTATTCAAAAAAGAATTGTTTCTACTGGTTGGACAGAAAAGTTTCCAGAGATGAAAAGAAAAATCAGCGTTCTATATGCTAGGCCATCAATAGCTAAATATTCTTATGTTATAAAAGATAATGTCTGGGTTGGAGCAGATCACGAAATCAGAGGACCTTATCATTCCAATGGTGGCATAAGAATGGACGGAGAAAATGAATCTCTGGTGACCAGCGCTACCGACGAATGGATTTGTACTGATTCTTTTGGTTGTAGTCCTTGCCCAACTAATTCTAATCCGCCCTGCAGGGTTGAGGGAGGGAAATGTCTCTGTCCAGGAGTTTTCACTACCACTACTAATGCTGATGTCGGTTTATTTAGTTCTCCGACTCCTCCTTTTAATTTTGACGGAATTACTATCGATCTATCGGAGATGAAAAGAACGGCAGGTATTTATCTCCTTCCCTCTGTTGATATTGATTTTAGAGGGAAAGGATATCATCTAAAATTAAAAAACAATGGTACCGTTGAGGCTTGGATAATTACTCAACTTTCCTCAACTTATGCATATTCCCTTGAGGAGGGATGGCATTATGATTATTTTACAATTTCTAATGAATATCTTTACAATACCTACACTATTCCTTCGGCCTGTTCTACTGTCTTTGTTGAAGATAATCTCTGGGTAGAGGGAGTGGTAAAAGGGAAAATAACCGTCGCTTCAGCAAACCTTATCACCCCAAATATTGATACCGATATTGTCTTACCCAGTAATTTAGACTATGCGGCCAGAGATGGTTCTGATGGTCTAGCCCTAATTGGAGAAAGGAATGTTTTGATTGGCCCTCAATCTCCAGATATAATGGAATTAAGAGGAATTTTCGTAGCCCAGAAAGGGAGGTTTGGCCGAAACCACTATCCCGGAAACTTCAGGGAAAAATTGGAAATCTACGGCTCCATAGTCAGTAGTGGTCGGGTGGGAACCCAGTGGACTTCTGGGAGTCAAATAGTTTCTGGTTACCTAAAACGGGAAAGCTATTTTGACTCAAACTTAGTCTACAACGCTCCCCCCTTTGTTCCTTATCTTAGCCCCGATTTTATAATCGTAAACTGGGAAGAAATTAAATAAATAAAAAATCACCAGGCTTTACAGGTAAGAATATACGGTTGAGAGTCGACCGTTTTTTTTATGCTATTTTAATGATATAATAAATTTAATATTATGCTGGAATTTTTGACTCTAAAACCTGAATCTTTTGGCCTAGACATTACTGATAGTTCCTTGAAGATTGCCAAATTTAAAAAGAAGGGTAGGTTTTTAAGGTTAACTTCTTATTTGAGAGAGGAAATTAAGCCTGGGATAATTGAAGAAGGAGAAATTAAAGATGAAGAATCTTTAGCTAAGGTTATTAAGGATAGCGTCAAAAATGTTAAAGGGGAGAGATTAAAGACAAATTACGTGATAGCTTCCCTGCCAGAAGAAAAAGCTTTTTTGGAAGTTATTCAGATGCCCAAAATGAAAGAAGAAGAATTAAAAGAGGCCGTTTATTTTGAGGCTGAAAACTATATTCCTTTACCAATTGATCAGGTTTATCTGGACTTCCAAATTGTGCCTCCGGTTTATGATCATTTAGATCATCTTGATATTTTAATTGCTGCTTTTCCTAAAAAAACAGTAGACCCCTATGTTACAGTTTTTAAAAAGGCCGGCCTTCAACCAAAAGTCTTAGAAATTGAATCTTTGGCCATTTGTAGGGCGATAATCAAAAATGGACTAAGCCCCTTCCCTCTTTTGGTAGTTGATTTGGGAGCAAATAGAACTAGTATTATTATTTTCTCTGGTTATTCCTTGAAATTCTCAAGTTTACTTCCTGTTTCTTCTCAACAATTAAGCCTGATCATTTCTCAGGGTTTAAAAATTAATTTTGAAGAAGCCGAATTATTAAAAACAAAATATGGTCTTGGAGGAAAATATAAATTGAAGATTAAGGATGGGGTAGAAAAGGAAATAGAACCTGGAAAACTATTTGAAATACTCTCGCCTTATTTAGAAAATTTGTCTTCCCAAATTAAAAAATATCTAGATTATTACCAGACTCATATTATCCATGAACATCTAACAGCCAACATTAAAGTAATAGATAGAATTATTCTCTGTGGTGGAGGAGCTAATCTTAAAGGGATTGCTGATTTCCTCTCTTTAAGATTAAAAATCCCTGTTGAGTTGGCAAACCCCTGGATAAATATTCTAGAAGAACCATTAAAAGAATTACCAGTATTATCATATGAGGAATCATTAACATATACTACAGCCTTGGGGCTGGCTTTAAGAGGAACAAAAGAATAATAATGATAAATTTACTCCCCCCTCAATACGAAGGAGAGCTTGCTATAGAAGAAAAAAAGAGATTAGTCATAATCCTTGGGATTATTTTCTTTCTCTTTCTACTTTCGATTATTCTAATGTTGCTTGCCATCAGGATTTATCTTGTTAGCCAAGTTGAAGCCCAAAAATCCTCTTTGGACCTACAAAAACAGGAGAAAGAAACTCCGAAAATTAAGGGGATAGAAGATAAAATAAAAATTGCCAACCAGGATCTTTTACTGCTAGATAACTTCTACCAGAAACAGCTATCTCTTTCCGAGCTTTTGGGGAAAATTAATGATGCCATTCCGTCAGGTTTATACCTAACTAATTTTTTATTTTCTAAAGACAGCTCACAAATTTTTCTCTCTGGTTATTCTTCAACCAGAGAGAATCTGAAAAAGTTCCAAACGAATCTTTCTCAAATCTTTGGGAAAAAAGATATCAAAGAAATAAATGTACCGGTGGCAAATTGGATTGAGGCAGCTGATGTTAATTTTGCTGGAATAAATTTTAAAATTAGCCAATAAGACATGCCTTCAAATAGAAAAATCTATATTTTTGCCTTGATAGTTGGGGTTATCAATTTATGTCTAATTATTTTATTGATTCTGCCGCTAATAAAATCTATTGAAAATAGCTCTAAGGACTTGACTAATCAAAAGCAAGAATTAAAATTATCTTTAGAGAAAAAAGAGAATTCGGCAAATCTAGAAAGGATCTATCGGGATAGCCAAAAAGAATTAGAGAAAATAGAAACTATTTTTGTTGATCCAGAAACACCGATTGATTTTATTGGTTTTTTAGAGACAACCGCTAGAGACTCCCAGGTTGAAATCAAAAAATCTCTGACATCGGATAAGACTCAAGAAACCGATTTTGGGCCAGCCTTATCCTTTAATATCTCCCTCGATAGTTCGGCTTCTAATTTTATGAAATTCTTAGAAAAATTAGAGAATGGCCCCTATCTGATTGAAATTCGGGATTTAAATATTAAAAGATCAGGAGAAAAACCCTCTGGTCTTATTAGCGCCAGCCTTTCATTGAGGGTTTTAACAAAATAATTAGAATGACATTACCTAAAATAAAATTTGATAAATTTGGTAAATCTTTGGGGAGAATTCCTCGGATTTTAGCCGAAAAGACTTTTCTTACCTTTATTGCCTTTTTAATTCTAGCCTTGATTATCAGTGCTTTTATTTTTTATAAAGATGTTTTTTTAATCAAGAGAAAACAACCAGAAATTTCAGAGAAACCCCTTCAGTTTAAACAGGATGTTTTAGAGAGGATTTTGAAGAAATGGGAAATTCGTCAGAAGAAATTTGAAGAAGCAAATTCTAAGCAATATCCAAATCCCTTCCAGGGTCCAGTTCCTCAAGGGGAAACAAACTCTGGTGGATTGACTCAATGATTTTTTTAAGATAGAATGACGTGTTCTGTTTTTATAGAATAATTAAGCTCTAACACCTGCCCCTGTAGCTCAATTGGACAGAGCAGTACCCTTCTAAGGTAAAGGTTGCAAGTTCGAGTCTTGCCAGGGGCGCATATGGTGTTCGTAGCTCCCCATAGTATCTCGCTAAAGCGAGAACTACGGGGCAAGCAATTGGTCTTTCTATATACCAGTAATCGTGGAGACTATGGTGTAATGGCAGCACAACAGGCTGTGGCCCTGTTAGAACGGGTTCAAATCCCGTTAGTCTCCCAATCATCAAAAGGTTGCCGGTTTACCCCGTAGTTCCCGCCGAAGGCGGGATAATATAGGGTTCAAATCCGGTCGAGCACCCTGGTATTAAATCGCCTTATAGGCGGTTTTTTGATAAAATAAAAGAATATGTCATCAATTTTTGGTTTTTATTATGTTGTGGGACTTTTAGGCCATATGGGTTGGCCAAGGAGACGCAGTTTATTTAGTTCAGAAGCTGTAGTCAATAGTCTTATGCTTGATTCTGCGGTAGAACAAATGATTGACTGGTCTGCGAGTATTGGTGCGTGTCGTCCAAATTTAGCCTTACGAATTATTACTACTATGCTTAGAGGAACGAACTGGGAGAGCAAAGAAGCACTAGATCTTAATATGGAAATAAATACTTTAAAAAAACAATGGATTGAAAGAGGTGATAATAATAACCCCAGAGAAGCTGTTAAACCAGTTAAGCTTTCTAAAACTAGCGACTTGATAAGTATGAAACAATTAAAACATAAAGATATCCAGCGTGCGTTAGAAATATATTGCTACGAAAGTTTAATTTGGGGACTGGTCAATCCAGATAGTTTTAAAACCTATTATGCAATAAATGAAAAGAGACAAAGAGATCAATTGCCTGAATATAAAAAAGCTGGATTAGCAGTAGACTCAATTCCGACATTAGATCAGATTTTGAAGGAGGGAGAAGAAATTCTAAAAGGTTATGAAAAAGAGGTACGTCCTTTGTCACCGATTCCCCAGAAATTACTAAACGATGCACTTTCTTTGGGGATAAAAGTTAATAATTAAAAAAATAAATACTTTTGTACTCAAAAGCAGGTTCTAATCTGGTCCACTAGACCCCATAGGAGAATCTCCGATTCCCTACGGGGCACGCGACCCTGCTATTGAAAAATCGCCAAAGAGGCGGTTTTTTGGTAGAATAAATAGAATAAAAATATGGGACTCAAACACATAATTAGCGTTAAGCAGTTTTTAGACATAGATATTTTAGATAAGATTTTTCAGCTTGCAGATGAGATGGGAAAAAACGATAAGACAGATAAGTTAGAGCATACTCTAAAAGGAAAGATTTTAGCGGCCGTATTCTACGAACCAAGCACAAGAACAAGATTTTCTTTTGAATCTGCAATGCATAAACTTGGCGGAGATGTGATAACTACAGAGAGTGCTCCTCACTTCTCATCGGTTGCAAAAGGAGAAACGCTTCAAGATACGATAAAAGTAATAAGTGGCTATGCTGATGTAATTGTTCTAAGACATTATGAAGAAGGTTCAGCGAAAATTGCTTCAGAAGTTTCGTCCGTGCCGATAATAAATGCAGGAGATGGAATCGGAGAACACCCTACCCAAGCATTATTAGACTTATATACAATTAAAAAGGAACTCGGAAAAATTGATAATCTCAAAGTAGCTTTAATTGGCGATTTATTATATGGAAGAACAATACATTCTTTAATTTATCTGCTTGCTCTGTATAGAGGAGTGAAGGTTTATCTCATTTCACCAAACCAATTAAAACTTCCTGAAAAATATAAAGATTACCTGACACAAAAGAAGATAGAATTTGAGGAATTAACAGATTTGAATGAAGTCTTAAATAAAATAGATGTGTTATATGTTACAAGAATTCAGAAAGAGCGATTTAAGTCTGAACAAGAGTATGAGCAAGCAAAAGGCGCTTATATAATTGATAAAAAAATCGTAAATCAACTTAAAGAAAATGCAATAACAATGCATCCCTTGCCACGAGTGAATGAAATTTCTCCCGAAGTGGACAGCGACAAAAGAGCCGCATATTTTAGACAAGCTCAGAATGGATTGTATATCAGAATGGCTCTTTTGCAATTGATTTTTAATAGTGAGTAGCAGCGTAAGGTAATAACCATTTTAAACAGAAATAGAGCATAAAACTTCCCGAAGAGAGGTTCTAACATCGTCCCACTAGAGGAGGTTTACGCTAAAAACAGGTTCTAATCTCGTCCGCTAGACGACCCTAAACAGGTTCTAACGTCGTCCAATACCCCCAGCTATCATATTCCACCTTGTCGGTGGGGTATTTTGTTTTACACGGAAGGGAGTATAATAATTTAATATGCCTTTTATCACTCAAGGAAAAGCTAATCTAAAATACATCTTAATTGTTGTTATTCTGGCCGCCATTGTTGGCGGGGGGATTTTGGGTTATTTAAGTTTTATCCAAAAAGAAACAATCCCGCCTACAAAATTCCCAACGATAAAAAAAACAGAGAAAATGATATCAGAGAAAATTATTGAAATCGAAATTCCCAATGGGAATATTTATAAAAATGAAGAATATGGGTTTGGAATAAACACCCCCGAAGAAGATATATTAGAGCATCAATTAAAAGTTAGAATTTTTCCCTTTGGTTCTGAGGAAGATATAATAAAAGGATGTCTAGATTTCACAGGACTTTTATGGGGAGATGACGAAATAAAACAAGTAACAATAAGTGACATCCGCTATACTGTATTTATATCATGGGAGGGGGCAGCCGGCTCTCGTTATATAAGTTATTGTTACGTAACTCGAAATTCCGAAAAGGAAAGATATTATGTTTTGGGTGCAATCATACAAGAAACTAATTGTATGAACTTTGGCGAGGAAGGATCGAAAGAATATATTTACTGCGAAGAATCTAATAAAAAGAAAGAAAAATTAATTGAGCAGATGGTTTCTACTTTTAAATTTGTAGACTAAAACGGGTTCTAACGTCGTCCCACTAGAGGAGGTTTACGCTAAAAACAGGTTCTAATCTCTTCCGCTAGACCCCATAGGAGAATCTCCGATTCCCTACGGGGCACGCGACCCCTTCGATTCGCTCCACCCCCTCTCAGGGCAAGCCCGCCATTAAAAATCGCCAAGAAGGCGGTTTTTTGATAATATATTCTATGAGAAAGAAAACATTTTTGATTATTTTTATCTTTTTTACGATTATAACAATAACGGGCTTTCTATTCTTGGCAGGTCGTCTTACGGAAAGACAAAACCGGGTCTGTTCTAAGAGTAATTGTTTTGATGTCGAGCTGGCCGTAACTCCTGGCAAAATAGCCCGTGGTCTAATGTTTAGAGAATACTTAGATTCTGACAAAGGTATGCTGTTTGTTTTTAAAGAAGAAGGAAATTATCCTTTTTGGATGAAGAATACTTTAATTCCTTTGGACATAATTTGGATTAATGGGGATAAAGAGGTTGTTTATATTAGCGAGAACGCTACACCGTGCAAAGAAGACTTCTGCCCTCAAATAAATCCCTCTAAAGACGCAAAGTATGTTCTAGAAGTAAACGGGGTGATTTCAAAAAAGATTGGTTTAAAAATAGGAGATAAAATTATTTTGGATATAAAATAAAAATTTATAATTAAAAACAGCCCTTTATGGGCCGTCTCTTTTTAAGAATAAAAATAAGTTTTATTTTTTTTCTTCTAATTTTGTTTTTAAGATTATCTCTTTTTTCCCTCTCAATATTTTCAAAGAGATTTCTTCATCAATTTTAGATTTCTGTAAAATATCTGACAAAGAATTCTCTATGGTAACTTTTTGTCCGTTTATTTCCAGGATTATATCATATTCTTTAATTCCTACTTTGTCTGCGGCAGATCCCGGAATTACAGCTGATTCTCCCAGAGTATCCCTTAAGATTAAGGCACCATAATCAACAGGAAGTTTGTTTTTTTCAGATATTTCTTTATTCAAAACAATATATTTTATTCCCAAGAAAGGCATTCTTATTTTCCCATATTTTTTAATCTCCTCTAAATCTTCTTTAGCGTAATTAATAGGAATTGCAAAGCCAATATTTTGAGCTCCCATAACCACAGCTGTATTAATACCAATAACCTTTCCATCAAGATCAACCAAGGGGCCTCCAGAATTCCCTGGATTAATAGCAGCATCTGTTTGGATTAATCCTCGTAGCCTAGACGCTCTTTGCTCTAGGCCGCTAAAAGCAGTAATATACCTACTTAATCCCGAAATAATACCAGCTGATACTGTATCGTGGAATTCACCAAGAGCATTGCCAATCGCAACTACTTCTTGGCCGAGCTCAACCTTATCCGAACCAGCTAATTCCAAATAGGGAAAGTTTTGCCCCTCTATTTTTAGGATTGCAATATCGTTAATTGGATCTCTGTCTAAAATTTTCGCTGGATACTTTTTCGTCGGCTCTAAAATAATAGTATAATCTGCTTCAGGATCTGCCACTACATGGTTTGAGGTCAAAATTAAACCCTCGGGAGAAATGATAAAACCCGACCCTCCGCCGATTTTCGTCTTTTCCTTTTTGCCCTTTTTTATTTGGGGCATAATAACACCTCCCTCTCCGTAAGGGAGGAGAAAAAAACCCTCAATTTTCGGAAGATCTTTAGAGATAACAATAGTAATTACTGCTGGACAAACTTTTTTAGCGACTTCAACAATTGGTGATTTTTCTGGCATACCCCGTAGAAAGTTAAATATTTTCAGTTGTTATCATATATGGACCTTTAAATATTATGTAATCCAGAGCCCTGCAGATAACTTGGGATTTTTGGTAGACCCCGTAGGAAATTAAATATTTTCCATTGTTATCTCATTTGAAAACTAGGTAATTAGATAATCCAGGGTTTAATAAATAATCTGGGATTTTTATTAGAAAATATTTTAATTATTCTTTGTTATTTACAAAAATCCCTGTGATTTCCTAACGGGGTAGAAAATATTTTAGCCATTCTTGTTTTCCACGAAAATCCCTCTAGTTCCCTACGGGGCATATATCTTATTTTAACATATAAATAATCTTGTCAAAAGAGACTTATCCTGATATTATGTCCTATAGTTCAACTTGCCCCCATAGTTCAACGGATAGAACAAGAGACTCCTAAGCTCTAGATCCAGGTTCGATTCCTGGCGGGGGCACCGGAAATTTGTTCTTTCCCAATCTATAATAGAACACGAAAAGGAGGGAAGAAGAGTTGAGTAAACTGAAACGCAGAATCATATCCGTTATGTCCCTGATCGTCCTCAGTATAAATTGGATAACTCTCTATTTATTAGGGATTCTTCTGGGCTGTCTTTATTGTTTTCATAGGATAACCAGGACAATTCAGATAGAGGGACTTGAGAAAATTAAACCCTATGAAAAAGGAGTGATCCTAGTCGGAAACCATCCTTCGTTATTTATTACCGGACTGTCTCCATTCTTTTTATTTCCAATCTTTCTTGTAAAACCATGGCTTATTCCCCGGGTCACGCCAAAACATGAGTGGTTCTATAAATGGTGGTATATACTTTTCAGAGTAATATCTATCCCGGTTAATAATCCAGGCAAAGGAAGTGAATTTAAACGAGCAGTAACTGCCTCGAGATTTATTAAAATCCTTAAGAAGGGACGCATAATTATTTTCTTTGCAGAAGGTACAAGGACTTTTAAGGCAGCAGCCGCTGGAAGAGTTATTTATAGCAATAACGGAAAAATGATGGGCGTACTAGAGGGAGGAGCGGCATTAATTGCTATAGCCTCCGGAGCTACTATCGTTCCTGTCTGGTCCAACGAAAAATGTAAGAGATTACCAATGCCCTGGAATTTTCCAATAAAGATCAGGATTGGCGACTCCTTGTTTTTTGGAAGAGAAACCTCTCCAGAAGATGCTACTCAGCAGCTTACTCAAGCTCTTTTGACGCTAGCGGATCAAACGAAATAAAGGGCATTTATTGCCCCTTTTACGGGCCCGTAGCTTAGTTGGTAGAGCGCCTCCATGGCATGGAGGAGGTCAGGAGTTCGAGTCTCCTCGGGTCCACCAATTCGTCTTTTGCTCCATCCAAAGTTTATGGAATATTTATCAAGAAAATCCCAAAAAGTTGCTATTATTGGCGCAGGGACGGTCGGGCTTTATTTGGCCTGGAAATTATCAAAGCTTGGCCATAAAGTGACTGTCTTTGAGAGAAATAGAGAAATTAAAAAGAAAACTTGTTCGGGTTTAATTTCAGAAAGATTGAAAAATTTTATTCCAATCGACGGCTCTTTTATTGATCATCAAATTGATTCTTGCCTAATTCATTTCCCCCAAAAAACAATTAATCTTAATTTTAAATTGAAATTTCTCGTTGTTAACCGCCAGAAACTGAACGAAAAATTAGCGGAATTAGCTAAAAAAGCAGGTGCTAAAATATTATTCGGAAAACAGATTAACGAAATTCCAAGCAGCTTCGATAAAATTATTGGTTGTGATGGTGCTTTATCAAAAATAAGAGAAACACTTCCCCTTCCCCAGCCGCGAATGCGGCTGGGTATCCAGTTTTTTTCGCCCCACCTAGATTTCTCAAAACACGTTGAAACTTGGCCTGCAAAAAACGGCTTTTTGTGGAAAATTCCACGTGGCTTGCAAACTGAATATGGTGCGATTGGCTCTTTGGAGTCTGTAAAAAAAGATTTTGAAAAATTCTGTGAATCCAATAAAATAGGTTTTAATCAAAACGAATTAGAATCGGCCTTAATTCCAGAGGGATTAATCTTGTCCAAAAATAAAAATATCACTCTTTGTGGTGATGCTGCAGGTCTTACTAAGCCCTGGTCGGGAGGTGGAGTAGTCTGGGGATTGACTGCTGCTGATATTTTAATTAAAAATTTCCCGGATTTTGGTAAATATCACGACGAAACCAAGAGATTTTTTTGGCCAAAAATATTTTGGGGACGTATATCTAACTCTTTTGTGAATTTTTGCGGCGATAACCTTCCCTTTTTGATTCCTTCAAAAAACTTGGTTGATAATGATTTTCTTTTTTCGTGATCACGGAGGCGTGCGAGAGTGGTTGAATCCCCGTATAAACTTCTTCAAAATTTATACGGGGCGGGCGGGCAGTTCCGCTCCGTAGAAAAACGGTGGGGTGCCTGAGTGGCTTAAAGGGATGGTTTCGAAAACCATTGTGGTCTTTATGGCTACCGTGAGTTCGAATCTCACCCCCACCGTTTTCTTACGAGGTTAGAATCCTTCCGCCTCCGCAGTCAACATCTTTTATCCATAGACCAAAACATTAGAGTCACCAAAGGGGTGGTTTTTTAGTGGAGGTGGTATAATCTTGAAAAAGTTTTTATAATAGATTATATTAAATCTATACCCCGTAGAAGATAATTATGTTTTCCGTATATATTCTTCAGAGTTTTAAGATGGTAAATTATTCTATTTTTGACTAAATGACCCTTGAAAAAAATACGAAAACATAATTCAAGAACAAAAAATTTTTAATTTTCTATTGGGTTAATTAGAATAACAACGAATTTTTTTAATTCCCTACGGGGTATGCCCCGTAGGAAACTAGAGGGATTTTCGTGGAAGACAAGAATGGCTAAAATATTTTCTACCCCGTTAGGAAATCACAGGGATTTTTGTAAATAACAAAGAACAATTAAAATATTTTCTAATAAAAATCCCAGATTATTTATTAAACCCTGGATTATCTAATTACCTAGTTTTCAAATGAGATAACAACCGAAAATATTTAATTTCCTACGGGGTCTACCAAAAATCCCAAGTTATCTGCAGGGCTCTGGATTACATAATATTTAAAGGTCCATATATGATAACAACTGAAAATATTTAATTTCCTACGGGGTATGAATAATTTTTCTACTCTAATTTTTATATTATTCGGCCTTTTGTTTATTTTTTTATGTCTTTTAACAGCCTATTTTTTCAGATTCAAGAAAAAACTGGACTTATTTTTCCAGAAAGGAGAGAAAAATTTAGAGGAGCTTTTGTCAAAATTGATTGCAGAAAAGGATAGACAGGAGTCAGATCTCAAAAAAATCTTTGAAGAAATTTCGAGGTTAAATAAAATCTCAAAAATAAGCTTACAAAAGGTTGGCGTTGTAAGATATAATCCATTTAAAGACGTAGGAGGAGACCAGAGTTTTTCAATAGCCCTACTTGATCTGGAGAATAATGGTTTTGTTATCACCTCGCTTTACGGCAGAGAAGGGAATAGAGTTTATGCCAAACCTATCAATAAGGGGAATCCTGATTATTTACTCTCTGAAGAAGAGAAAAGCGCAATCAAAAGAGCAATGGAAGGAATATCAGATACTAACCCGAAAGGACCAAATAAAAAAAATCGCAATGATAAAAAGTAATAACTTGGCATTAAATCTTCCTTTATTTATCTGTGATTTAAATTTCGAAATTTTAAATATGGTTGAAGAAAAAAAAGAAAATTTATTACCTCGTCCACCAATTGTCGTTGTCTTGGGACATATTGACCATGGCAAGACCACCTTGCTTGATTTTATTCGGAAAACTAAGGTGGTTGAAAAAGAAGCTGGCGGGATCACTCAACATATCGGTGCTTATGAGATTGAGAAAGAAGGAAAGAAAATTACTTTTATTGATACCCCTGGCCATGAGGCCTTTTCGGCAATGAGAGCCAGAGGGGCAAGGGTGGCAGATTTAGCAATTTTGGTAATAGATGCCGGAGAGGGGGTAAAAGACCAGACAAAAGAAGTAATTTCATATATTAGAAAATCTGGGCTACTAACTATTGCCGCATTTAATAAGATGGATAAACCCGAAGCCAATCCAGAAAAAGTGAAGAGGGAACTAGCTCAAGAAGACATTTTGGTTGAGTCATTGGGAGGTAAAATTCCCTCAATTGAAATTTCTGCCAAAACTGGTCAAAATATTGAAGAACTTTTGGATTTAATTTTATTAATTGCTGAAATGGAAAGTTTTAAAGGCGATTTTAATAAATCTGCCGAAGGTGTAGTAATAGAGGCCTATTTAGATACTCAAAGGGGGACAACTGCTACCCTATTGATTAGAGACGGAATTTTGAAAGCTAGTGATATTGTGGGGACTAATTCAACCTTTGGCAAAATTAGAGTTTTAGAAGATTTCAAGGGAAAACAAATTGAAAAGGCTTTGCCATCTATGCCTGCGATTGTTTTAGGATTTGAAACTGTTCCTCAGGTAGGTGAAAAATTTAAGATTTATACAGATATTGAGTCTGCTCAAAAAAATATTGAAAAAAAATCAAAGAAAAGAGAAAAAGGCCAGGTCTTTATGGCAGAGCCCGGAAAGAGAATTCTGAACCTGATTTTAAAAACCGATGTTCTTGGTTCTCTCGAGGCGATATCTGATCTTCTAAAAAATCTTCCCCAAGATAAAATCTTAATAAGAATCTTAAAAGGAGAAGTAGGAGATATAAATGAAGTAGATGTTAAATTGGCCTCATTAGCCAAAGCTAAAATTTTAGGCTTTAGAACTAAAATAAATCCAGTTGCTAGGGACTTGGCAGAGAAAGAAAGGATAAGAATAATTAATTTTGAAGTAATCTATGAATTAGTCCAAAGCGTCCGACAGTTAATGGAGAAAATTGTTGAGCCTGAAATTATTAGAAAGGAATTGGGCAGAATTAAGACTTTAGCCGTTTTTCGGACAGATAAGAACCGTCAGGTTGTTGGCGGTAAAGTAATTGAAGGAGAAATAACCAGAGGCTCTTCAATTGAGGTTTTGAGGTCAATTTTGGGTGGCAAAGGCGAGCAAGAAGGAGAAAAGATTGGCCAGGGGAAATTGATTAATCTTCAGAAGAATAAAAAAGATATTGAGAGATGCCAGAAAGGAGAGGAATGCGGAATATTATATGAAGGATCAGCTAAAATTGAAGAGAGGGATATTCTGAAAATTTATACTGAAGAAAGAAGAAAAGGAGAATTATAATAACTTGTATTGGTAGCAAGTTTCTGTGATAAATTGGTTTTCAAAGTATAAACTACCCGCCTGCTATCGCCCTCGGCTTAAGCCGATGGCGGACAGGCAAAATACAAGCTTTCAGACTTGTCTAGACGTATAGAAAGTGTCAATAAACTTATTAAAGAAGAGATTAGTAAGATTATTCTTAAGGAAATTGAGTTGCCGAAAGGTACTCTGGCTACGGTAACCCGCGTGGAAACCTCATCTGATTTGCGGGATGCTAGAATTTATATAAGCTGTCTGTCCGAAAAAAATGCCTCGAAAATTTTGAAGATTATAAATAATAATATTTATAATCTACAAGAAGGGCTAAACAAACGACTCTCAATGAAGATAGTCCCAAAGATAAGATTTCTTGAAGAAAAAGAAACCAGAAAAGCTGCCAGGATCGAAGAGATTTTAGAAGGGATTAAAAATAATCGTTAAGAAAAAAAGGGGGGGGAGAATGTATAAATTACCGGGCCTGGTAGCCAAGTAGCTAAGGCAACAGTCTGCAAAACTGTTATACGCGGGTGCAATTCCCGCCCAGGCCTCAAGGCTCTTACAGGTTGGTGAAGCCAATATATATGGGTGCAAATTTTCTTATGGCCTCAAAAAGCCCGGGTGGTGGAATTGGTATACACGAGAGACTTAAAATCTCTTGGGTGGATAACCCTTGTGGGTTCGAGTCCCACCTCGGGCATAAATAAAAAGCCCCGGGCTGTACGGCCCGGGGCTTTTTTAATCTAATTTTATAGAATTTCAACGTAGGTTCTTTTTACGCCAAAATTTAAAGCTTCCCGCGATGATGGAAACCAAATATCAACCTGATAGCTTCTATCCGAACACATTCTATCTTCAACAATGAAAACTTTGTCGCCGTAAAGTTCTGGCAGTTTAATTTGGGTTCCAAAGGGCAAAATATTGGTTGCCACAATTCCCTCTTTTACCTTCGTTCCAAGGGCTGTAAGATAGGGGGTATCGTCTGTCTCTAGGGGAGAACTTGAATAACCGGTAACAACTACCTCAATTTTCTCCATTTTGGCAATCTCATATTCCAATGTTAAAGGGTTTTTAGACTCGAAAATGCTGTTTTCTTGGATAATTGAGGTCTGAAGGGGGGAAATAGGCTCTACTTGTGGGTTTTGGGAGTCAGCTTTAGCCTTTTCAGTGTAATCAAATAAGGAGAAGACCCCCAAAAATCCAATGACCAGAAGAATCAGGATATGTAGCCCCCCTCTTTTAAGTAAAAAAGAGGGGCTTTTTTTATAGCTATCCATATTAAAATCTCCTAGAGGAGATTATACCATATTAGCTTATTCAAAAGGTCCTGTCAACCCCGTACCAATCCCAGCTTAGGTATAGTGGATTGCCCGAGGTCGTAAGACGAAACCGCCTACCGGCTTTAGCTATTATAATTTAATGGGAGTAATCAAAGGATTGGTACGGGGTCAATAGTCTATCGGTAGAGGTTTTTTGAGCGGGAGACGGGACTTGAACCCGCGATCTCCCCGCTCTTTTTGCAGAGCGGGATACCAGAATTGAACTGGCGTCTTTACCTTGGCAAGGTAACGTACTACCACTATACTAATCCCGCATAAAAGGGCGGGGCGTTCTACCACTGAACTACTCCCGCATTTGTTTTTGTGCCACGGGCCGGGATCGAACCGGCGACCCTGCGATTTTCAGTCGCATGCTCTACCACTGAGCTACCATGGCGTGGGCGAGACAGGACTCGGACCTGTGGCCTTCCCGCTCATTAAGCTTGGGCAATGCAGGATTTGAACCTGCGACCTTCCCGCCCTTTTATCGTTATGGGCAGCAGAGGATTCGAACCTCTAACCTCCTGGATGTAAACCAGACGCTCTAGCCATTGAGCTAGCTGCCCAAAAGGGCGGGACGTTCTGCCGTTGAGCTGATTGCCCCCAGTAATGAGCGGGACGCTCTAACCACTGAGCTACTCGCCCCCTCCATTATAAATCTTCTTCTGTTATAACTTGAATTCCGTTTTTCTTCAATAAAGCTGTGGTTACGCCGTCGCCCTTAATTAGCTTTCCAGAAAAATTCCCATCATAAATCTCTCCATGGCTACAGGAAGGACTTTTAGACTTCAGAATCGCCTCCTTCACCCTTAAAGATTTGGCGATTTTTAGGGTTTCTTTAGCTCCTTTGATAAAATTTTTAGTTGCATCTTTTCTTGACTTTGTCAAAATTTTACCTGATTTTTGAATTTCGGCTGGTTCTCGAGGGGTAGATAAACCGCCCAGTTGTTCTGGGCAGACCGGAATTAATCCCCCTCTTTTAAAAAGCTTCAAACATTTCCTGTTGGTATTTGACTTCCCATCATAACGACAATTTATTCCAATAAGACAAGCTGAAACTAATTTCATATTATTATGCCCAGGGCGGGACTCGAACCCGCACGCCATTACTGGCACGGCACCTCAAGCCGTTGTGTATACCAATTCCACCACCTGGGCTGATACCAATTTATTCTTCCACTCATTCGTTAGTAGTTTTTTCAGTTGGTTCTTCTTCGGGCGCCGCTTCAACAAGCCCCTCTCTTCTCAATTTTAATTTAGCCCTTTTTCCTTTCGCTTCCCTCAAATAATAGAGCTTCGCTCTTCTGGCCTTCCCCCTCCTTAAAACCTCTATTTTTTCAATGGTGGGAGAATTAATCGGGAAAACCTTCTCCACTCCCACTCCTGAAACCACTTTGCGGACTGTTATTGTCGCCCCCATTTCTCTACCGTGTTTCCTAGCGATGACAATTCCTCCCAAAATATAAGTTCTTTCTTTGTCATCTTCTTTGATTTTTTGATAAACCTTAACCATATCTCCCGTCCGAATATCCGGCAGGTCCTTTTTAAGGTGTGGTTTTATAAAAATATTAATTTTGTTTGTCATATTATATTATTAACTTAAGATTTTCTAAGACTAATTTTAAATCATTGGGTAGGCTTGAGGTAAATTCTTTTGTATCCCCACGGGGGAAACTTGCTTTTAGGTAACTGGCATGTAGAAATTGCCTTTTTAGTCCTTTGGGGCAGGGTTGGCTTTTAAAACCGTAGAGTTTATCTCCGGCAATTGGATGATTAAGATAAGCCAGGTGGGTTCTAATTTGATGCTTTCTGCCAGTTTTTGGCACAGTCTCTAAAAGGGTGTAATCTTTGAATCTCTCGATCACTTTATAATTTGTTTCTGCCCTTCTTTTATTTTCAGAACTTGGCTGGTGGGTTAAATAGACTTGCTGCTTTATTCGATCTTTTAGGGCTCTGCCAATTAAAGTTTTAATCTGGCCTTGACTTTCTTTTATATTCCCGACCACCAAGGCCAAATATTTTTTTATAACTTTACCTTGTTTGAATTGCCCTTGAATAAAAGCCTGGGTTTCATTATTCTTTGCCACAAGAAGAATCCCAGAAGTATCTTTATCCAAACGATGAATTATACCATATCTAGGAGGAGCACCAACATTTTTAAGGGCAGGGTATCTTTCTAAAAGTTTATCAATCAAAGCCTTATTTTCTATATTATTCTCTGGGAAGACAATAATTCCTGATGGTTTATCTACTACTAAAATATTTTCATCTTCATAAAGAACTTTAATTTCCATGTGGGCGGTAGAGGATTTGAACCTCTGACCTCCCCGCCCTTTCTTTTGTGGGCGATACAGGGTTTGAACCTGTGACCTTTCGCACGTCAAGCGAACGCTCTACCGCTGAGCTAATCGCCCACCTGAAAGGGCGGGACGCTCTAGCCAACTGAGCTAACCGCCCCCTTTGTGCGCACACCTGGATTCGAACCACGGACCCTGACTTTATATTCGGCTCTGCCGATATATATGACCAGAATGCGCACACCTGGATTCGAACCAGGGACCCCGACTTTATAAGAGTCGTGCTCTAACCAGCTGAGCTATGTGCGCATTCTGGCAATATAAGAGTCGTGCTCTAACCAACTGAGCTACACGCGCTTCTATTTTATTTCTTTTACTCTTAACTTGGGAACGGAAACTTTCTTTACTTTAGTTTTCAAAGATTTTCTTTCTTTTATTAATCTCTCAAATTCTGCTCTTTCTATTGTTTCTTTCTCAATAAGGGTTTTGGCAATTCTGTCCAGGATTACCTTTCTTTTTGCTAAAATTTTCTCGGCTGTTTTTTGAGCGCCCTCGATAAATTTGGCCACTTCTTTGTCAATTTTAGCTGCCATCTCTTCAGAATAATTCCTTTGTTCTCCTAACTCCCGGCCCAAAAAAACTAATTCCTCTTTCTCTCCGAAGGAAACCGGCCCCAAAGACGACATCCCGTATTCTTTCACCAGTTTTCTGGCTAAAAAAGAAGCTTTTTCCAGGTCATTACTAGCGCCAGTGGTAATCTCTCTAAATTTTAATTTTTCTGCGCAATAACCCCCTAAAAGAGAAGCCATTTCAGCCAAAAATTCTTTTTTTGTTCTAATTTTTCTGTCTTCAGTTGATACCTTTATGGTATAGCCTGCCGCTGACCCTCGAGCAATAATTGAAATTTTTCTGATAGGCTCAGCATCGTGTAAAGAAGTTGAAACTAAGGCGTGGCCTGCTTCATGAAAAGCGGCAATCTCTTTCTCTCTTTTTGATAAAATATGACTTTTTCTTTCTGGTCCCAATAATACCTTCTCGATTGACTCTAAAAGTTCATGTTGAAAAACCTGATGTTTATTTCTTCTGGCAGCCAAAATGGCAGCTTCATTAGCCAGATTGGCTAGGTCAGCGCCGGAAAAACCTGGAGTTCTTTCTGCAATTTCTCTTAAATCAATATCTTCTGCCATAGGTTTCCCACGGCAATGAATTTTTAGAATTTCTTCTCTATCATTAATGTCAGGTAAATCTAAAATCACCTTTCTGTCAAATCTCCCCGGCCTTAAAAGGGCGGAGTCTAATACATCTCCACGGTTGGTGGCTGACATAACGATTACATTGGTATCTCTTTCAAAACCGTCCATTTCAACCAAAATCTGATTTAAAGTTTGTTCTCTCTCGTCATGCCCCCCACCAAATCCTGCGCCTCGCATTCTGCCTACAGCATCAAGTTCATCAATAAAGACAATTGAGGGAGCATTCTTTTTAGCAGTGCCAAAAAGATCTCTTACTCTTCCCGCTCCTACTCCAACAAAAAGCTCAACAAATTCAGATCCTGAAATATGAAAGAAAGGAACGTTAGCCTCGCCAGCTACAGCTCTAGCTAATAAAGTCTTTCCTACTCCAGCTGGCCCTAATAATAAAACACCTCTCGGTATCCTTGCTCCCATTTGTAAGAATTTTTTAGGATTTTTTAAGAATTCAACAATTTCTTTTAACTCTTCTTTCGCTTCTTTCAAGCCAGCTACATCTTTAAAATTTATTTTTTCTTTCGGGTGACCTTCAGCCCCAAAAAGTCTGGCTTTAGCTTTGGTAAAGTCAAAAGCCTGCATAGCTCCCATTCTGGCTTGGCGGAAAATTAACCAAAAAAGTAAGATGGGAAATACTAAAATTAGAATCATTGAAAGAGGTCCCAACCAGGCTAAAATTCCGCCTTCTTTTTTCACTTCAATTTTTACCTTATCTGGTTTTAACTTTGCCTGGTCTACTCCGTAATTTATTAAAATCTGTGATAAATCTGTTACTGGTTCTTTCTGAGATTTAGCTTCAGAACTATCTTTGTAAAGAATTGTAATATTAGTACCCTCAACAGTAATTTTTTCAACTTTTTCTTGGTTCAAATCAGCAACCAGCTGGGAAAGAGGAATTTCTTTTGCTTTTCCTAAAGGCTGGAAAATAAAAGCAAAAATAACTGAAAGAATCAGAAAAACTAAAATAATTATTAAGAAATTCTGAACTAGTTTTTTCATAGGTTTATCCTAAAATATAACAAATATTTCAGGAAATTTCAACCCGCCTAAGTTTCTTTTCGCGGAACTTAGGCAGGCAAGCAAAAAGACAAAGGCCCTGACTGGCTGCCAGGGTCTTTAAGGTACTATTCGCTACGGGGAAGGAGGTCTTACTTGTTGCTGCCGTTGTTGATGTGGGCAGCCTTTGCTAGCTGTCCGTAGACAGCCTGCAAGACTGCTCCCAAGGGGTACGGCACCCCTTGGAACTTTTCACCCTCGGGGTACTCGCCTTGGCACTGGGCAAGGTACTCGGACAGGTGAGGGGGGAGCTGGGTGATGCGGATGAACCGCTTCTGGCCGTCCTCTTTTTCCTGGAGGAATCGCTCTACCAGGAAGAACATCGAGTCGATGTGCCCTACGACCTGCCGGTCTGGAGACAAGACGTCCCAGATGCTATCGTACTGGATCAGCGCGACGCCCGTCTGACCGGCGTAGAACTCCTCTGCCGATATCGTTGCCGACTCGGCAAAGTCGTTCTTCAGCTCGGCCATTTCTCGCCGCTTTGCGGAGGCGTGGAGTCCCCGCTTGATGATGTGCCACAGCAGCTTGACCTTGGCGCCCTTCTCCCGTACGAGATTGGGGATGAAGGGCGCAGTGTCCTGGTGGAGGCTGTCTGCCTTCAGGCGTACCTGAAGGCGGACCGCTTCCTCGATCGAGTGCTGGAGGCCAGCTGTTGCGGCGATCGGGAGGATGAACTGGTCCGGAGTCACCTCGAGCAGGACGATGCCGCCGCTCCGCCATTTGGGCCCTTCCTCGGTCTGGTAGGGTTCGGGCGGAACCTCTATGGCGAACCGGCCGGGCGTGAAGGCCAGGAATTCGTCTTCGGTGAGACCGCTCTGGTCCATCAGGTTCTGGACTGCCGCCATCTTGACCAGACGTACGGCTTCGTACGCCTGTTGCTGGAGCTTCACCAGCAGGCGCCGGACCTCTGCCTTTTCCTGCTCGCCGAACATGGCATCCGGCGAGATGCTGAAGGAGCGGTCGTAGGCGAAGATGTCGCCGAAAGAGCGAGCTTGGTCATCGGGGGACGGCGGAGCGAGCTTTACCAAGTACCCATTCTGGACCAGCTCTTCCAGGAGAGCCACGACTTCATCGTGGCTCTTCACGGAGCGAGATAGGCGGTGGGTCAGGAAAGCTTCCCAGGCGGCTCGCCGGTAAGCAGCCGTCTTTTCCTGGTGGAGAAGCTTGTTCAGCTCCTCCGTGGCGTACTGTATCCTCTCGGCTGCGAGTTCCCTTGCTTCTCGGCTGGCGTTCCTGACGATGTCCATCTGGGACAGGGTGGTAATGACCCAGCTTTGGATCTTGTCCCTGTTGTCGCGGACTTCGGCGGCTTGCGCCTCCAGGTCCTCTACATCGGCGAATTCTATCGATGGGAGTTCGGGCATCGGGGCCAAAAAACCGTTGGATACAGCAATTAGCCCCTCTTGCCATCCCGTTTTTTCCCTTTGTTTTGTTGCCATTGTGCGGTTACCTCCTCGGTACAGAAAATAGACCTTTCCCCGTAGCGAATTTCAAAGAACGATAATTCATTATATCAGAATAAAAAATTTTGTCAAGGACATACGGTATGGTACACAATCATATCTGACATCTCCTAATATGGAGGTGATGGCACACAAAATAGAAATAAAAAGGCAGCGAACGGTATCGCTGCTTAATCTCACGTTGTTATTCAGTTGGCGAAAAGATGATTGCTTTGTCCGCCAACTTCAGCAAACCGAGAGATAATGATCTTTTTGACCCCGCGATTATGATTATTTTTAAGCCTTTTCTAATGGCTTTTCTTATCAAGGGAGTGAAGTCTCTGTCTCCGCTTACCAGGCAGAGATGAGTTAGTCCTTGGATGTTGTTGATTGCTGATTCCCCAAACCGCATCAGTGTAGAATCGACAGTATCCGCTTCTTCGCCATTCTTTCCCTTGACTTTGGGACAGACAATGGTGAAGAAGCCTGCGTCATGAAAATGTTCCACGTAGGCGTAAACATAGTGGGGAGGAAGAAACATAAAGACGTCTACAATTTCCCCGATTTCACGGGCGATTGCCCGGATTTCTCTATTAAATCCCCCTATAAGGGAGAAATCTTGAGGTGAGGGTTTTTCGTCCATGCTCAATACTAGGTTTTCGACGTCGCACAGGAAAATAATTCGGCAGGGTCTATCTTTTCTGCGCATTATGCCCTCCCATAAGCACTTCAGCATTTTATTTGATTGTGAAGGTTCTTACCTCCTGTCCTCAATTATACAGCTAAAATAAAATCCTGTCAAGGAAATAGGATTTCAATTGTTAATATTAAAAAATATTTATTCAGCTAGCTTCAAGCTCATTCGGTGTTCCTTGGGTTCAATTAATAAAATTTTAAAATTATATTTTTTGCCAATTTTTAAAACTTCTTGCATTCTTTTTTGAGAGCCAAATTCAGAAATATGGCAAAGGCCCTGAATTTGAGGGCTTATCTGGACAAAAACGCCGAAAGGATTAAATTTAGTTACCTTTCCTGAAACCGCGTCTCCTTTTTTATATTTCTTTTCAATATCTTCCCAAGGATCTTTTTTCAAAGCTTTTAAAGAAAGAGAAACTCTGCCGTTAGAAATATCAATAATTTTAGCCTTAACTTTCTGTCCCAATTTCACGACCTCTGATGGATCTTCAATGGCCTTCCAGTCTAACTCTGAAATGTGGATTAATCCCTCAAGCGGTTGTATTGGGGCTTTGGGATCCTGCTTTCCCACCTGGTTTTTAGAGAGCAAAGAAAACTTTATAAAAGCGCCAAAATCAGTAATGCCAGAAATTTCTCCATCAACAGTATCTCCTGCTTTGTAATCCTTTAAGATTTCTTTCATTTTTTCTGCTTCAATCAGCTTTTCAGAAAGAATAATCTGCTCTGCTCTTTGGTCCAGACTTAGAATCCTAACTTCGAGATCTTTATTGATAAATTTTTGAAGTTCATGGAGAATTTGGTTTGTCTCTCCTCCCTCTACTTTTGGATAATGTTCAGATGAAAGCTGGGAAACAGGCAAAAAAGCTGGAATTCCCGAAATTTCAGAAATTAGCCCGCCTTTATTTGCCTTAAGAATTTTTACTTTAATCGTTTCAGCTCCTTCCTTATTTTTACGGAGATCTTCCCAGGCTATTTCTTTCCCGGCTGCAGCTACCGACAGCTCAAGATAGCCATCATCATTCTCCCAATCCACAATTTTAGCAAAGATTTTATCTCCGATCTTTAAATCTTTTATTTTCCCTTTAGCCTCTAGAAATTCTCTGCCATAGATTATCCCGGTTCCTTTTGCTCCTAAATCTAAAAACAGGGCTGAACGATCTTGCCCTACAACCTCGCCCTCAACAATATCGCCAACCTTAAGTGGTTTTAGTAAATTATTATCGGCATCTTTCATATTCCTTAATTTAGCAAAGTTCTATTATTTTTTCAACCCCCATACTAGAGTTAATTAATTTTACTAGTTTTGCCTTCGAGAAAAACGCACCCTTCAGTTAATCATTGAATCAAAGATTAATCTATGATAAAATTTAAGTAGCAAATTCAACCTAGCGCTGATTTACAGATCAACACCAATAACACAAAAAATAAAGATATTAGTGAAATTGGTGTTTTATTAGTGTATTAGTGTTAAGTTTTATGCAGATTATCTGGCACGGTCAAGCCTGTTTTCAAATAACTTTAAATAGAAACAAAGATGAGAAATTAACAATTGTTATTGATCCTTTTTCTGAAGAAATTGGTTTAAGGCTTCCTTCTCTTGAAGCTGACATTCTTTTAATTACTCATGATCACCACGATCATAATAATAAAAAAGCTATCTCAGGAAAGCCTTTTTTGATTGAAGGACCAGGAGAGTATGAAATAAAAGGAGTCTTTATCCAAGGGATTGAGGCTGATCACGATAGGTCTCAAGGGAAAGAGCGGGGGAAAATAACTATTTATACCATTGAAGCAGAGGGAATGAGAATTTGCCACCTAGGTGATTTGGGGCAAAAAGAGCTGACCCTCGAGCAGATAGAACAAATTGGCGATATTGATATTCTGATGATGCCAGTGGGCGGGGTTTATACTATTTCAGCCCAAGATTCACCAAAAATAATCTCTCAAATTGAACCCAAGGTTATCATCCCCATGCATTATCTCTTGCCAAAATTAAAAGTAAAGCTTGAAGGATTAGATAAGTTTTTGAAGGTAATGGGACAAAAAGAAACAGAACCCCAGGGGAAGTTACAGATTAAAAGTAAAGATTTACTGACAGAAAAGATGAAGATTGTGGTTTTGAAACCATGAGTTTCTTAGAGAAAATCCAAAATCAGCCAAAAAACATTAGAAAGATTATTTTTTGGACAATAATTGTTTCTTTAGGAATAACTTTTTTAATACTTTGGGTCTATGGCATCAAAACAAAATTAGAAGAAATGAAAGGTAAGAATCTCTTTGAAGATTTAACGCCCCAAAATTCTAACGAAAAATTAGAATCTTGGCCAAAGGTTGAGACTCCCAAAACTCCAGAGATTACTGATGAGGAATGGAAAAAACTGGAAGAAGAGTTAAACAAGGAGACAGGGGGTCAGAATTCGCCTGAACAAAAATAGAAATATAAGTTCTATGCCCCGTAGGGAACTAGAGGGATTTTCGTGGAAGACAAGAATGGCTAAAATATTTTCTGCTAAAAATCCCAAGTTATCTGCAGGGCTTTGGATTACATAATATTTAAAGGTCCATATATGATAACAACTGAAAGTATTTAACTTTCTACGGGGTATGGCTAACAAAACTTCAACATCAACAGCTGAAATTGGTCATATAAAACCTCGGGAGATTACAGAGGAGATTAAAGAGTCTTATATTGATTATGCAATGTCTGTAATTGTTTCTCGGGCCTTGCCTGATGTTAGGGATGGATTAAAACCAGTACATCGGCGAATTTTGTATGCCATGCTAGAAGATGGTTTAAGGCACGATTCAAAGTTCAGGAAATCAGCCACTGTTGTAGGATCAGTGTTGGGACGATATCATCCTCATGGTGATGCTCCAGTTTACGAAGCAATGGCGAGAATGGCTCAAGATTTCTCTCTCAGATATCCTTTAATCGCCGGCCAGGGGAATTGGGGTTCGATAGATGATCCTTCAGAGTATGCTGCAATGAGGTATACTGAATGCCGTCTTTCAAGAATTGGTGAGGAAATGCTTAAAGATATTGAAAAAGACACAGTTAATTTCGTTGATAATTATGATGGGACGAGAAAAGAACCGACTGTTTCACCCTCTCCCTTACCCCAGCTTCTATTAAATGGCTCTCTGGGAATTGCTGTGGGAATGGCGACAAATATTCCACCCCATAATCTTGGTGAAGTTGTCGACGCTCTTAACTATCTAGTTGAACATCCTAAAGCTACAACCGAGGAACTCTTCAAATTTATAAAAGGGCCGGATTTCCCTACTGGCGGCTCGATTTATAATCAAAAAGAAATTATTTCTACTTATTCCCAAGGGAAGGGGCCAATTCTAATGAGGGGGAAGGCTGAAATTCAAGAGAAAGGAAAGACCGGGAATCAACAAATTATTATTTCCGAGATTTCTTTTCAGACCCAAAAATCATCTCTGGTTGAACAATTAGCCAATTTAGTTCAGGAGAAAAAGATTGATGGGATAAAAGATATTAGGGACGAATCTGATAAAGAAGGTTTAAGAATTGTCATTGATTTACAGGGAGATGCTTTCCCGCAGAAGATTTTGAACAGACTTTATAAATTTACTGATCTTCAGAAAACTTTTCATTTAAATATGCTGGCCTTGGTAGACGGGATTCAGCCACGGGTTTTAAATCTTCCTGAGATTCTCAATTATTTTTTAGCCCATAGAAAAGAGGTCGTCTTTAGAAGAACCAGATTTGATTTAGAAAGAGCTAAAGAAAGAGCTCATATTCTAGAAGGTCTGCAGAAAGCCCTAACTAATATTGATGCTGTGATAAGGACAATTAGAGCTTCGGAGAATCGGCAAGATGCGCAGAAGAACTTAATGAGACGCTTCAAATTAACCCAGATTCAGTCTAATGCCATTTTAGAAATGAGGCTTCAAAATTTAGCCAAATTGGAAAGAAAAAAAATTGAGGAAGAGCTTATTCAGAAAAAGAAAGAAATCAAAGAACTCTCTACAATCTTGAAAAGTCCGGCAAAGATAAAGGAAGTTGTTAAGAAAGAACTAGGAGAGCTTAAAGATAATTTTGCTGACGAAAGAAAGACTAAAATTTTTGTCCAAAAAATTGGCGAGATTGCGGAAGAAGACTTAATTCCCCAGGAAGAGACAATAATTACTTTAACTCAAGGCGGTTATATAAAAAGGACAAATCCCGCAGCTTATAGAATCCAAAAGAGAGGAGGAAGAGGAATTTTGGGAATGAAAACAATTTCAGATGATACAGTTGAACATTTTGTTTCTGCTAACACCCATGATTCTTTGCTTTTTTTCACTGATTCAGGAAAAGTTTTTAAAACTGTAGTTTATGAAATTCCCGAAGGAAATCGAGTCGCCAGGGGAAGAGGATTATTAAATTTTTTGGAAATTTCTCCTCAAGATAAAATTCTATCTTTAATTCCTTTAGGCAAAGAAGACCAGGGGCTGGGGATAAAATATTTAATAATGGCCACTAAAGGGGGTATAATAAAGAAAACATCATTTAAAGAATTTGAAAATATTAGAAGATCTGGGATTCAAGCCATTACTCTTAAAAAAGGAGATGCTTTAAGGAAGGTGGTAAGGTTGGGAGAGAAAGAAGAAATAATTCTATTCACCCAGAAGGGTCAGGCGATACGTTTTAAAGAAAAAGAAGTAAGAGAAATGGGAAGGCAGGCAGCCGGAGTCAAGGGATTCAGACTAAAAAAGCCTTCGTCCCGAGCTCAGGCCGAGGGGAATGATGAGGTTGTGGGAATGGATATAATCAAGAACCAAGAACCGGCAACCAAGAATAAAGAACTTAAACAGGAAAAGCAATTTTTATTAGTGGTGACTGAAAACGGATTTGGTAAAAGGACTGATTTAAAACAGTTTAGAACACAAAAGAGGGGAGGAGCAGGGATTAGAGCAGTAAAAGTAGATGGGAAAAGTGGAGATTTAGTGGCTTCTAGAGTATTGACTTCACAGGAGGAAGATTTAATTGTAATCTCCCAAAGAGGGCAAACTATTAGGAGCAGAATTTCCTTAATACCTATTCTGGGCAGAATGGCTCGAGGGGTAAAAATTATGAAATTAGAAGAGAAAGATAAAGTAGTCTCTGCCACTTGTGTCTGAATAAACCTCAATTTCAAATAATGGATAAAAATTTTCTAAAACCAGAAGAGATCTTAAAACAGCTTAGTCTGAAAGAGGATATGGCAGCTGCTGATTTTGGATCAGGTTCTGGAGGCTGGGCTATTCCTTTAGCTAAGATCTTGAAAGAGGGTAAGGTTTATGCTATAGATATTTTAGAGGAACCTCTTTCTGCTCTAAAAGGGAAAGCCGAACTCTTAAATATTTCTAATATTGAATTAATTCGCTCAGATTTAGAAGGCGAAAGAGGCTCGAAAATTGAAGATGATTCTTTGGACCTGGTTTTAATAACTAATCTCTTGTTTGAGACCGAAAATAAGAAAGAAATATTAGCTGAAGCAAAAAGGATTCTAAAGGGAAGTGGTAAAATTCTAATTGTTGACTGGAAGCCAAAAGCATCTCTTGGCCCAAAGGAAGGAAAGATTTCAGTAAAGGAAATCCAAAAAATAGCTAAAAACCTTAACTTAGAAGTTGAAAAAGAGCTTGAGGCGGGAGATTATCATTATGCCATGCTTATTAAGAAACCTTGAAGTATTCTTTTCTAATTGATAAGATTTAAAAATGCTAAATATTATAAGAAAAATATTTTATAGAATACTTTTTATAATAATTATTTCATCACTGACTTTTCTAATAGTTCCTTCTGTTTCAGCTCAAACTTGTGCAGTGGTGTGCCCTGCTGACGCGGTCTGTATTGCAAACCCCTTAAATGCCTGCACCCTGGAAGATTTAGCGATAAATATAGCCAACTTTATCTTTATGGTGGCCACTGCTTTGGCTCCATTAATGCTGGTAATTGCAGGATTCTATTTTGTTACATCTTCGGGAAATCCCCAACAGGTGGAAACAGCCAAAAAAATAATCCTTTACACTTTAATTGGTTATGGTATTATTTTTATAAGCAGAGGTTTGATTTTTATTATAAGAGATATTTTAGGAACAACATAAAAGGTCGAGCTTTAAGCTTGAAATAAAGATTAATAAAAATGAAAAGAATTTTAATAGCTTCAATTTTAACCAGCATTCTAATTTCACCGATGGTCATCTTTGCGGATACGCTTCCTCCAGGACCGCAGAATGAGGCCGATATACTTGCCATATTGAATACTGTTACCAACTGGGTTTTTACTATTTTCTTGGCAGCGGCTGTAATTTTTATTCTTTTAGGCGCATTTAAATTCCTGACTTCAGCTGGAGACCCGGGAAAAGTAAGCAGCGCTCGGGATAATCTTTTATATGCCTTAATCGGAATAGCAGTAGCTCTTATGGCTAAGGGATTTATTGCTTTGGTTAAGGTAATTCTTGGCGTCACTTAGTTAAGATTGTTCTTGGCGTCTAAGGTTAGTCTTAAGATAATCTTAAAGGTTTTCCAGGAGGATATTTTTGCTTATCTATTCTTATGAGAAGAATTGGTTTTTCTTGGATTATTTTAAATTCCTGGGAATTCATTTTCCTGGGAATTTTTAGTTTTCTAACTAGATTTTTTAATTTATCTTATCCTCCCAAAGTAGTTTTCGATGAAGCGCACTTCGGTCTCTATGCCACAAAATATCTTTCCCATCAATATTACTTTGATATTCACCCTCCCCTAGGCAAAATGTTATTAGCGCTTTTCGGATTTTTAGGAAGATTAAGGCCAGGATTCATTTTTGAACCAAATACACCCTACGGCGATTTTAATTTTTTAGCCCTAAGATTTTTACCTGCTTTTTTGGGCTCTCTATTAGTCTTATTAATCTACCTTTTTGTTAAAGAGCTAGGTTTTTCTCGGAGAGTCGCCTTTATTTCAGGCTTCTTAGTCTTATTTGATAATGCTTTTTTGGCCCAGTCTAGGTTTATCTTATTAGACATTATATTAGTTTTTTTTATCTTCTTGTCTCTTTATCTATTTGTTTTAGCCAAAAAATATTTACCGTTTTCAGCTAAATGGTATTTCTTCTATATCTTATGTGCCCTTTCTTTGGGGGCAGCGATTTCTATAAAATGGACTGGTTTTGGGGCCCTAGCGATAGTCTGGTTTTTAACCATCTTTGATAATCATATTTTCTCAAAATTCAAAAAAGAGATTCTAATAAAATTAGGTTTACTATTCTTTACGCCTCTTTTAATTTATTTTTTGATTTTCTCTTTTCATCTCTATCTACTTTCTTCATCTTGTGGCACAAATTGTGGCTGGGCAGTCGATTATTATTTGACAAAAGACAGCTTTAAAGAAGCTAGAAATCTTCCTGCCGGTAATTTATTTGGGAGATTTATAAAGGCTAACGAACTAATATTAACCAGTAATCTAAATAATAATGTCACCTTTTATTACCAGTCAGAGTGGTGGAGTTGGCCGCTTATGGCAAGGCCAATCCAATATTTTAAAGAATCCCAAGGCAACAAAACCTCTTTTATCTATTTTATTGGCAACCCCATTGTTTGGTGGTTGGGGATTCTAGGCGTTATCGGCTATCTTTACTTAATAATCAAAAACTTTTTTTATAAATTTAAACTAAAAATCTCCCCAACTTTTTATTCAAAAAATATGGTTATTCTGATTTCGGGTTATCTTTTCTATCTCCTCCCTTTCCTTAGCATTAAGAGATATATGCTAATTTACCATTACTTGCCGGCTCTTATTTTTTCAATAATTATATTTTCGATTTTTTTTGAAGGAGTCCTTGAAATGATTTTTGGATCTACTGCCAAAAATAAATTATTTTTCCAAAACAAAAAAGCCAATATTCTTTTTTTGGGATTACTAATAATAATCCTTCTTAGTTTTCTTTATTTTTCACCCTTAACTTATGGCTTCCCTTTAACAAATGAAAGTTTCCAGAATCGAATGTGGCTTGATACCTGGAAAATCTAACTAATTAAATTAAGATGGAAGGCATTAGAAAAATAAATAATTTTATAAGCAATATCCGTAACTTTCCTTATTTGTTTTTGGTGGTTTATCTTTTGGCGATTAGCTGGGCTAATTTTAAATATGGAGTTGCTTTAGGTTTAGATACAATTTTTATCTTGCTATTTTTTGCCGCCATAATTGTCGGAAGGCTAAATACATTTTTGAGGGATTGGATACCTTTTGTCCTGATGTTTTTTGGATATGAGGCAATGAGGGGGGTAGCCGACAATCTGAATCAGTCAGTCCATGTTTTTGAAATGATAAAAGCAGACATTTTTTTGTTTGGCCAGATCCCAACCATTTTTTTGCAAAAACATCTTTGGAATCCAGACCATCTTGCCTGGTACGATGTGTTTAGTTTCTTTTTTTATCTTTCCCATTTCTGGTTTATATTTTTAGTAGGGTTTATTATTTGGCTGAAAAAGCGGGAATATTTTAAATTTTTTTCCTGGGGGTTTATAATTCTTTGTGCTTTAGGCTTTATCACCTATCTGTTATTTCCGGCCATGGCGCCTTGGGATGCCAGTAAACACGGCTATATTAGTGGGGTTGATAGACTGCTTATAGAAATCGGGAAGAAATTAAACTTGGGGGGAGTCATCACTGTTGTTTACAGATGGATTGGGCCTAACCAGGTAGCCGCAGTGCCTTCTTTGCATGCTGCTTGGGCTTGGTTTGCAGTATTATCCCTTGTTTTATTTTTTGGTAAAAAATTAGCCCCGTTTTTTATTATCCCCTTAGGATTAGATTTCAGTCTGGTTTACTTTGGGGAGCACTATGTCATTGATATTTTGATCGGCATCCTTTATGCTTCTTTTGTATTTTGGTTGAGCGTAAAATTATTTAAGATAAACAACACTCATCAGCCCCAAAGAAAAATATTATTACTTAATATTAAAAAGTAAAATGAAAAATATTGCAGGATTTTTCAAGAGAATAAACCTAAACAGCCTGAATTTAGACCGGGACAAGGCACTGGCCCTTTTTATTATAAGTTTTTTAAGCCTTTATTTTGAGTTAATAATAATAAGATGGGTTTCTTCAGAAATCAGGGTTTTTGCTTTTTTTAAAAATATAATTTTAATAGGAAGTTTTCTGGGATTAGGGTTAGGATGCATTATCGCGGGCAGAAAGATAAAGCTTTTTTATCTGTCAATACCAATGCTTGCGATAATCTCGATAATCTTATCTTTTGCCCCTCACTTCGGTCTCTCAGAAATTGCAGTTCCAACTGGCGATGATTTTTGGGTATGGTGGAGCAGCGAGGGATGGCTGCAAAAAATTATTGGCTCAACCGGTCCAACTTTGCCTTTTTATTTTGCACTCTTTCTTTTATTTGTTGGCATTATTTATGTCCTAATAGTCTTATTTTTTATCAGCCTGGGAGTGAAATTAGGCTCTTTATTTGATTTTTTCCCTCCTCTGAGGGGATATTCTATAAATATTTTAGGGAGTATCTTGGGAATTATTGTTTTTACCCTTCTTTCTTTTCTGGAAACCCCGCCTTTTATTTGGTTTATTCTGGGATTTTTCTTGCTGTTAGGATTTTTTTACCTGGGAAAAAGCTGCTTGGTAGGCTATTTAACAATAGGCTTTATTGCGATGATTGCCATTTTTGTTGGAACGTACGGAACATATTGGTCGCCTTATTACCGTATAGATGTTATTCCTCGGCTTGAAGAGGGGGAAAATGATAGAATTATTCGTGCAGTAGACATTAACCATGTTTATTTTCAAAGAATGGCTGATCTTAGTCCGGATTTTTTAGAGAAAAATCCGGGAACAGTTCCAGAATTTGTTCAGTTTGAATATAATATCCCTTACGAATTTTTTCGAGATCCCGGCGATGTATTAGTTGTTGGCTCTGGGGCTGGCAATGATGTAGCAGCCGCCCTAAGGCATGGAGCAAAGTCAGTTGATGCCGTAGAAATTGATCCGGTTATCTTGGAATTGGGCAAAAAATTGCATCCAGAAGATCCTTATAATGACCCACGGGTTAGAATTATTAATGATGATGCCAGAAGTTTCTTTAAAAAAACAAATAAAAAATATGATCTTATTATTTCTGGCCTGTTAGATTCTCATACTTCTTTAGTCTCCAGCCTATCCAATATCAGACTTGATAATTATGTCTATACTTTAGAGAGCTTTCGCGAGATGAAAAATCACCTAAAAGACGGTGGTAATTTTTCCTTGAGCTTTGCAGCCGGCAAACCCTGGATTGAATCAAAAATATATTCAATGCTCAAAGAGGTCTTCGGAAAGGAACCTTTAGTTCTAAAGAGGGGAGAAGATGTTTTGGGCGCTGTTTATCTTGTCGGAAATAATCTTTCTCCTGATCTAGTTAATAATAATTATCCCCATCTGAAAGACAGGGTTTTAAATAGAGAAATAGAGGTTGGTTCGTTTAGTCCGGCTACTGACAATTGGCCGTACCTTTATTTAAAAGAGCATAAAATTCCTTTTGTTTATATAATCAGCCTTTTGTATATTCTTTTTATATCTTTCGTCTTATTTTTTATTTTTTTAGGCAGAAGATTTTCCTTATTGATTATTAAGAATATTTCTAATTTGCATTTTTTCTTTTTAGGCGCAGCTTTTATGCTGGTTGAGACAAAAAGTATTAGCGAATTAGCTTTGCTCTATGGTTCAACTTGGCTTGTCAATTCAATAGTCATTTTGGCAATTTTAATAATGATCTTACTCTCTAATTTATATGTGATTAAATATTCCCCGAGAAGCCTTTCGTTGATTTATATTTTATTGTTTTTTTCACTGGTGGCTGTCTATTTTTTTGACCTCAAGACTATAGCCGGCTTGGGATTTTTAACAAAAGCAATTATCGGCGGATTCTTTACGGTTTTACCGGTTTTATTTGCCGGGATAATTTTCTCTTCTTCTTTTAAAGGGGCAAAGGAGGTTTCCGCTGTTTTTGGAGCTAATTTATCTGGAGTTTTGTTAGGAGGGCTATTAGAAAATTACTCCATGGTTTTCGGTATAAAAGCGATGAGTCTTCTGGCTTTATTTATCTACCTGCTGACAATATTTACCATAAGACCTTTAATAGGTAACCAGAGAGAGGCATAAGGCATTGATTATGGCTTGATATTTGGGAAATTTGAGATTAAGATATGTTAGGTGGACGTGGTGAAACTGGGAAACCCTGTATAAATCCTCGTTTTGCTCGGATTATACGGGGCAAGCACGCCGAGTAAAATTTGCCGAGGTGGTGGAACCCCGAAGTATCCCGCTAAAGCGGGAACTACGGGGCAAGCTGGTAGAACTTGTGTGATTACTTGAAAATGAGGAGGATAAATATTGGGGCAGGTGGCGGAATTGGAATACGCGTACGGCTTAGGACCGTATCCCGAAAGGGTTGAGGGTTCGACTCCCTCTCTGCCCATATTATTTTGTGTGGGTTTTTGCCCAGTACCTCTCGCTTCAGCGAGATGGTACGGGGCGAATTCCTCCCTCGGCATATAAAAGCCGCGCCCCATGGGGCGCGGCTTTTTAATATGTTTTTTAATATTTTACTCTTTAATTTCTATTTTTCTTTTCTTTTCTTTATCAACCCGGGGAATCCTTAAAGTTAAAACCCCCTCTTTCATTGTGGCTTCCGTTCGTGAAGGATCTCCTTCAACTGGGAGAATAATTTGCCGAGAAAATGGTCCCCAATAACATTCTTGGTTAAAATAGCTTTTCTCTTCAACTTCCTCGGGTTTATCTCTCCTTCCCCGTATGGTCACAACATCATTCTCAATAGAAATATCTAAATCCTCTTTCTTCACTCCGGCAATAGGAGCCTGAATAACAATCTCTGAATCTGTTTGGTAAACATCAAGAGCCAATTGCCCCTCTGGTTCAAACCAGTCTTTCTTTTCCTCTTTATTCGAGTTTAAAACAGAGACGTTTTGTTTTGCCTTTGTACCTCTTTTTACCCTCTCTTTTGGTGGCTTTTCTTCAATTGGTTTTTCCTCGATCTGCTCCTCCTCAAAAGTCTCAACGTCGCTCTCTTTCTTTGGCCCTTTCAATTTTTCAAAAAATGATGACATATTATTTTACCCGTCTACCTTTTTAGTTCGGGCAGACAGATACTGGCTAGTTTTTTTAATCTTCTAAAACCTAGGAGAACAAATAAGGCCAAGCTGACCAAAATGGTTATTAATGCGCTTAAAGAGAAAATAAACAATTTTAAGTCAGAAATTATTAGCCTGTCATTAACAAATATCAGGCTTTCTCCAATTTTTATTATAGAGATATTAAAGAGGCCATGCAAGAGGATGGCTGAGGGAAAGCCCATTAATAGAAATTTTATTTTTTGTTTTGGTTTTAAGAAAGATCTCGCCAAGAAATAGCCGATAAGTCCAGAGCATAGGGCGTGTAAAAAAGTAGCTCCAATAAAACGGATGGTAGTAATAATTGAGGCTTCCGAGAACGAAAGCGGTTCTCCTGGAGAGAACAAGACCAAAATATTCTCAATGGTAGCGAAACCCAGGGCAGCAATTATCATATAAAGCATGGCGTCTATTGGTTCATCAAATTCAGGATCTCTTAGGGCTTTAAATCTTACTACCAAATATTTAATAGTCTCTTCAATTAGGGCAATTCCTAAAAAGATATAAAGAAATAAACTTAAAGGATAAGGAAAGTTTTCTGAAAAAAACGAATGTGAAAAACATTTAAGCCCGCCTTCTTGATCAAAGCCGATTGGAATACATTCAAGGATTGCTGCCGGGAAGGCTATTACCATGCCTAACAAAAAAATCAGAACAATCATCCTGTTAGATTCAGGGTGGACATCCTTCCGTAAAAAGAACAAAAGCCAGATGATGCCAGGAGCTAAACCGAGAATTATATAGAAAGGATTGCTCACGAATTTTTAGATTTTCTTAATTATAGCCACTCTTCAATCATTATACTTCTTTTTTTATTCTTTGATGGCATCTTCTGATAAATTTCTTCAGTAATGAAAGGCATAAAAGGATGTAAAATCTTTAGGGAATTTGATAGTACATATAATAATAAGTTTGCAGTCTGCAGGGTGTAATTCTTTTCTCGTAGTTGTTTTTTTGACTTTTCAATATAAATATCACAAAAATCATGCCAGAAAAAATGATAAATTTTATGAATCGCCTGGCCAAATCGAAAATTCTCTAAGTCTTTATTTACTGTCTCTATCATCATTTTTAGATTCTTAAGAATCTTTCTATCAGCTAAAGTTAATTTTTTTATCCGCGCGAATCCGCGTTGAGAACCCGCGTTAATCCGCGAAGGTTTATTCTGGAGGACAAACCGTGTAGCGTTCCAGATTTTGTTGCAAAATTTTTGACCAGCTAGAAATGCACCTTCGTCAAAATGAATATCCTGAGTTCCAGTTGCCTGCCAGATTAATCCAATACGAGTTGCATCCGCCCCATATTTTTCAACAAGTCCAAGAGGATCAATACCTGTCCCTAGAGACTTTGACATTCTCTTCCCCTCTTTGGTAAGAACGGTGGCATGAATATATATTTTAGAGAAAGGAGGAGTCTTAATGAATTCTAGACCAGAAAAAATCATTCTTGCATGCCAGAGATTAATAATTCCCCGATCTGAGGAGATAAGGTTAGTTGGATAAAATTCTTTAAAATCACGAGTTCTTTCTGGCCATCCCATGACAACAAAAGGCCATAGAGCCGCAGAAAACCAGGTATCTAAGACATCATCAGCTCCTTTTATTGGTATTTTGTGTCCCCACCAGATTTGTCTAGAAATGCACCAATCCTGAATATTTTCCAGCCAGTTAAAATAAATTTTTTCAAAATTTTTGGGGATAAATTTTACCTCGCCCGTTTTAACAGCTTTAATAGCCATTTTGGCTAGCTCTTTCATTTTTAAGAACCACTGTTCTGAAAGTATTAACTCAACAGTAGTATGGCATCTATAACATTTTGGGAGTTGGTGGATCAAAGGCTCAACCTTTTCTAATAGATTAGATCTTTTCAAATCTTCCAATACTTTTTGACGAGCCTCTAGTACGGTTAACCCTTGATAGGGGATGGGTGCTTCTTTTGTAATTTTCCCAGTCTCATCTATGACCTGTACAAATTTAAGATTGTGTCGAAGGCCAATCTCTTGATCAGCTAAATCATGGGCAGGAGTGACTTTTACAGCCCCCGTTCCAAACTTTGGGTCGACCAAAAAATCAGCAATAATAGGAATTTCTCTATTAGCTAAAGGTAAAATTACCGTTTTGCCCACTAAATTTTTATATCTCTTATCTCTTGGATTAACTGCCACCGCGGTATCCCCTAACATAGTTTCCGGCCTTGTCGTCGCCACCGTAATGAACTCTTGATTCTTTAACGGATATCTAATGTACCACAAATTCCCTTTTTCTTCTTTGTATTCCAATTCAAGATCAGACAGGCTCGTCTGACACCTGGGGCACCAATTGATTACTCTTTTCCCTTTATAAATCCAGCCTTTTTTATAATAATGCAAAAAAGCTTTTTCCACTGCCAGGCTGTATTTCTTATCCATAGTAAATCTCGTCCTCGACCAATCGCAACTCAACCCAAGTTTTTTTAACTGATCTAGGATGATGTTTCCATACTTTTCCCTCCATTGCCAGACTCTTTTAACAAATTCTTCTCGTCCTAAGTTAAACCTGGTCAGCCCCTCTTTTTTTAATTCTTTTTCCACTACGTTCTGAGTAGCAATACCGGCATGGTCAGTACCTGGCACCCAAAGAACTTTTTTGCCACGCATTCTTTCTCTTCTTATTAAGATATCAAGCAAGGTATTTTCTAAAGCGTGGCCCATATGTGCTTCCCCTGTAATATTAAGAGGAGCCATAGTGACAACGAATTTTTCTTTGATTCTTTTGCTTTTCGGCAATTTATCTGGATTAAAAAAACCAGTCTTTTCCCAGAGCTGATAAATTCTATCTTCAACCTCTTTTGGATTGTAAGTTTTTGGTAAATTAATCATTATAAATCTATTCTAACTTTTTCCTTGTTTTTTTTCAATTTTCGGGTTAAAATTAACTAGACTTGGCCCCATCGTCTATCGGTTAGGACATGTCCCTTTCAAGGACAAAAGAGGGGTTCGATTCCCCTTGGGGCCACCACAAGCTCGAGTCCTACGCCCGGAGCCAAATTCTGTCCCGCATCTTGCGGGTTTTTGCTTGACAAATTAAAAGAAAAGATTTATAATTATTTAGATAAAGGCAGGAGGGGAAGGGTTGGACATCAAAGAAACGGTTATCTTGACAGCGATTGGTATTCTAATATGTTGCTCTTTAGAAACTATATATATTTTGCTACCTATCCCAAAACTTTGGAAAGAAGAAGAATTAACTCTAAGGACTATTTTTAGGGTTATCGTTTGGGCTCCATTGAGAGAAGAGACTATTTTCCGTGGACCATTGTATTTCTTCGGCAGTTTTCATTTACTAAGCTGGCTGGCTATTATTGGAACAAGTCTTTTGTTTGCCTACGACCATTTCGGATATAGTTTTAGGATAAAAATTCCGTTACGTCCGTTACGTAGAGGAAAACTTGTAATTAATGTGCGTCTTGAAGATGCAGAAGCAGAAAAAAAGATTAGGCTCTCTTATGGTTTCACCTCTCTTATATTAGCCCTAATTTTAGGGTCTTTAATGGTTCAGACTCATAACTTACTCATTCCAATTATTGTCCATGCTGGAATAAACTCTTTTGATTTGTTAATAGGAATACTTTCTTTGGGTCAAGCCAAAGAGGCAGAAGAGAGCTAGTAAAAAAGGCAGAGAACGTTCATTGTTTCTGCCTCTTTTTGTTTATACACAGCTTCTTACCTCGTCCAATTAAGAAAGCTAAGGCTGATGTTTTAACCCAAAAACTCTCTAAAAACCAAGTTCTAATATTGTACCATCCTCGGAGTCGCAACTTTTTACAAAACTTGAACTTAAAAATTCACTAAAAATAGCGGAATTTTCCTTAACCCAGGGTAAAACTAGAACTTTTTCGCTAAATTAGCGATTTTTTGTTAGAGTTAAATAATAGCTAATAACTATGGATATATCTCAAAAAATTAAATTAATATTCTTCGATATGGACGGAGTGCTTGTTGATATTGTGGGTTATACCGAAAACGGTAAAAAAGTTGCAATAAGTACCTGGAATACTTTATTTGACCATACTGGTATTTACCATGAACATGAACGACTAAAAGAATTATTTATTAAAGGTAGTTTCCCGTCTTACATGGAATGGACAAATGAGGCCTGTAGAACTCTTCAAAAGAATGGATTAACAAGGGATAAATTTATAGAATTCATTAATAAAAGACCTCTAATGAATGGGGCAAAAGAAACCTTACAGGAGTTAAAAAAAAGAGGATATAAAACAGCGGTAATAACAGGAAGTTTTAAAACCTTAGCAGAAAGAATGCAAAAACTACTTGGTTTAGATTATGTAATTGCTCACTGCGAATTAATTTTTAATGAAAATGAAAATCTTAAAGAATGGAAATTAATTCCTTGTGACTACGAAGGTAAGATAGAATATTTTAACAGACAAGCAAAAGAATTAAACTTGAAGCCGTCCGATTGTGCTTATGTGGGCGACGAAGTCAACGATATGCCAATTTTCAGAGAGGCAGGTTTAAGTATTGCATTTAATTGCTATAAGGAAGAGGTTAAGAAAGCTACTAATCTTGTAATAGATAAAAAAGATTTAAGAAAAATTTTACAATATTTTCCTCCCAAGAGCTAAAGCTGGAATTTTAGCTCCAAAACCCTCAATAAACCAAGTTCTAATATTGTACCATCCCTGTATCAAAGATAATCGTCAAGGAGGCGGTTTTTTGGTAGAATAAAATTATGAAAAGCATAAATATCACAAAAGTTTTATTTGCTGGGATTGCAATTTTCTTCATTAGTTTTCTTGTGGGTGGCGGCAGTTATTTTATTTTTAGTGGGGTATTTGATTTAGAGCCCCGTGCTATTTGGAAATGGACTCCAGCTCAAGGATTCGATATGCCGGCGGAATGGTGGATTATCCTTTTGCTTTTGAATATCATCTTAGCGGTTGTTTTCGCTTTTATCTATGCCTTAATTGAGAAAGGGTTGCCCGGAAAAGGAATACGTAAAGGATTAAGCTTTGGCATTATTGTTTGGATTGTCGGGCCGATTCCGGCGCTTGTTACTATGTATCTAATGATGAATATTGCCACTGGTGCGCTGATATATTTTACTCTTCAATCGCTATTTGAGTGGCTGATTTATGGGGCAGTTATTTCACTGATTTATAAAGCGGAAAACAAACTATGAATGTCAAAAAAATTATTATCGCCGGTCTTGCTGTAAACGTAATTAGTTTTTTAATTTCCCCTTTATTTTTTAGCACATCGCTTTTTGGTTGGGTTTTTAATTTAGAACCGACAAATATTTGGAAATGGACACCCCAAATGTCACTGACTTCGATGCCGGCGGGTTGGCTTATATTTTTATTTTCGGTAAACACGGCACTCGCTGTATTTATTGCGTTTCTCTACGCAATTTTGTTTAAGGCAATTCCCGGTACTGGCATCAAAAAGGGTTTAGTATTTGGTTTGTTAATGTATCCAATGAGTGTTCTTATCCCGATGTTCTCTTGGTATGTGATGATGAATGTTGCCGGACAAGCAGTTCTTTATTTCACATTAGAACAGTTAATTGAAATTTTAGTATATGGGGCAGTCATTGGTGTAATTTATAAAGAAAAAGAATTTGCCGCCAAAGAGGAAAATCAGTTATGATTTTGCTAGCGGTCTACCACCCGTGAAAAACTTGAAATCGTCCTTTTCCGCTTCCGCTTCAAGGCGAGGTGGGCGGGAAAAAAAGGGGGACGATTTTTGTTTTTATAAGTTTAGACAGGTTCTAACATCGTCCCACCAGGGGATTTAAATTAAAGTTTCTGTAAAACCTCTTGATCTCCAACAATTTCTCTTTCATCATCGTCATATAATCCCTATTCTCCAGAATTATAAGAACCTACGTAGCAGAACCTTGATTCTTTCAGAATTAATAAGCTTTGAACTGGGGAGCCGACTTGTCCCGTATCTTGCGGGGCTTTTTGTTTTGTAATTTGGGAGGTATAATAATCTAATGCCCTTCATTACTCAAGGTAAAACTAACTTAAAATACATCTTAATCGTTGTTATCCTAGCCGCTATTGTTGGCGGAGGAATTTTGGGATACTACTATTTATGGATAAAAGATTTAGAAACCAGATTAGCTGTAGTAGAGTTAAAAATGCCTGAAAAGGTTATTGCCGACGAAACCGCAAATTGGAAAATATATATTAACGGCACTTTTGGTTTTGAGTTTAAATACCCAAGCAATCTATCTTACTCTTCCATGGGCCCTAATTCGGTACAGCAACAAATAAACAATGGTGAACAAATTTCAGGAACAGTTGAGCCTTCCTACGACACTATAAATTTTTCTGAGCAAGGTAATGAGCAAAAATTTAGCGTGGGGATATTTCATAAGACAGATACATCCCTGACGCCGTCGGGTTACAACGATGGAGGTCTTTTCCTTTCTGGTGCCTGTGACCTACGCTGGATGGATAGTAAACCGAATATTATTAAAAATAATAAGGTGAATGATATAGAAATTCTGGAGGTCAAAATTGCCGAAACCAATAAATTTTTGGGTTGTTATTGCCTTAAGAACAAGGCTGGGAATTTAATAGTTTTTAGCACAGCAAGTTTTAAAGATCAGACAAATTTCCAAAGCGTTGACAAGGTTATAAACACCATCCTTGCCACGCTGAAACTAACAGGAGAGGGCCCTGGGGAAGACACGATCGTATTAAATGTTGTTCAACTTAAGACTGACTATGGGTTTGATACGACTGGCAGTCAGTATTCTTATCCGTCCACAGTTGATACCTCTGCCCCCAAAGCCTATGAAGATAAATTAGGTGCTTATGGGGCGGCTGAAAAAGTTATAGTTGGACCGAAGGGTTGGACTGGCGAAGGATTCATAGCTGCTGACGGTAGTGGCTTTATTGGCCTCTATCCTTTTAATGGCTCAACAAAACAAGGATCTCGTATTACAGTAACGGTACATCCTGCCTGTGTCGGATGTGCGCTAGGCGCTGCGGCACCCTTTTTCCCTGAAGCTAAAAGCCAATTTGAAAAGGATTTCCCTGGCCCAGTAGAAATTCCTTCTGGACTGAAAATTCAGCCAATCACTAAAAAGTTGATAGGATATAGCTTATCAAACACACCTGATGGTTTAGAGGTCAACGGTGTCGCCTATTTTGAAATGAATAGCGGTCAACCCTATTTCATCCAAATGGAGGTTACTTTGCCTTCAACAGGACACGATCTTTCAACTGTTATTTTAAATCTCTTTATTCAAAGGCAAGGGCTGGATAAATAATGATGGCCTCAAGTAAGACCACCTAGTGTTAATTCTCAGCAAAACAGACCTGTTATCATAAGTCAAATATATAGTGAGTAGCAGGGTGGGGTAACTTTAAACCAGTGCCAGTAATTGCCTTACTTGGCTGATAACTATCTCAGGAGCAGGGATAGCTTTCTCCCAATCAAATGTTCGAAAGCTGTCCCGCCAAGCGAGCCGACTTGTCCCGCATCTTGCGGGGCTTTTTTGTTGACTAAAAACTAAGGATGTAATAGGGCTAAGCATAGATATAGCACACTTCACTAAGGAGGGACGATTATGATCGGGTTTGACAATTGGAATGTTGAACTTTCAGAAAGAGAAGAAGTTATTGAGGTCAAAGAGATTCTTCAAGATTTGCCACCAGACCCTTCTGATTCGCTAAGCTATCCTCGTATGGAAATCATTGACCAAAAGGGAAGAAGACAATGGTTTAATTGCACCGTAGAAGAGCGGGAAAGAATCCGAAATGGTGCTAAAATCGTATTAACCATTAGAGAATCAATCGTAGGAGCAAAGGTTACTCTTTAACCCGTTCCTTAAGCCTCTATCCAGAGGCCTTTTTGTTTGACAAAGAGCTTACCTCGTTATAGTCTTAAATATCAGTATTGTTCATTCACAACTGGGAGGTGAAGCAAATGACTGAAACCATAACACTGGGTAAACTTCATGGCATGCATGGACACGGAGAAGTTACCGAAGTAATTTATGTTATGCAGGATGGCTCTAGGTGGTCTATCAAAGGAGAATCTCTGGCCATTTGGAGGCGTGCTGTTGGAGACGCCGAATATGCGGCCAGAAAAACGGATATTCAACAACGTCTAAGTAAAGTATCACTTACGAGAATCGAATAAGCTTTCAGGGATTAAGCCTCGAGCACTTGCTCAGAGGCCTTTTTGTTTACAAACAGACCTATTATCTGAAGTCAGACAGTTGCAAAACAGGTTCTAACCCCAGGTAGTAGAGCAGAGCTCACTACGGGGCTTTACATCGTCCCACCAGGGGAGCAAAATTTTCCGCCTCGCACAAGGGGCGGTTTTTTGACGGGGCTTGCTTTTTTAAAAGGATAAGTGTATGATTAAAATAGAAGCTCTGAGAGTCTTGGACTACAAATAGTTGCCAGATTATCATTAAGGGAAATACTCAATAATACTATTTGCAACTCACAGCTATTAAGAGTTGTTTTTTATTCCAAAAATTAACAAAAAAGTAATTATGTATCAAAGCCTTCAAAGATTTTTAAACAAGGAACAGCCTCCAATAGTTACGTCTCAGAAAACTACAAAAGAAGAATTTTTATCAGAACATAACAGATTATCTCCTTTAAATCTGCAAGCTACAATAGATTTACTTTCTCGTTTTAGAATAGAGAAGGCGTCAATTTTTAAAGATGAAAATTGGTCTATAGATAAACTTCGGAGGCCATTTATTTTATGGCTTACTTCTTTACCATTAAGAGAAAAAGAAAATATTAAGAAGGACAGAATATGACCCTTCGGCCCATTCAACGAGTTCAGGGTCGCCCTGAAGAATTTGAAGGGCGACAGACTCAGGGTCATACTGAGTTTATTGAAGTATGAAAAACTCACACAATCCGAATAAAAATAGAAACAGAACAAAACATCGCAGATTTTTGGAAAAGCACAGAAATAAAAAATAACCCCTTGACTTTTTGTCGACAGTAAGCTATTATAATAAGGTAAGTTTCTGTTAATTTTCCTTTCCTTACGTATTTATCAATTATGTAAGCTTTGAAAGAGAATAAAAACAGTGGTCGGCTTACTCATAAATAAATAGCGTAAGGAATAATTATACCTTTAGGGATATTTTTTTCACTACAAAATTATAATTCTAGAGATAATTTTCACTTCGCTCGCATTATGGCAAAAAAATTATTTGTAGGTGGATTATCTTACGAAACCACCGAAGCAACTCTAAAAGAGAATTTTTCTCAGGCTGGAACTGTTGAATCAGCAACTGTGATCATCGATAAAATGTCTAATCGTTCAAAGGGATTTGGCTTTGTTGAAATGTCTTCCGAGGAAGAAGCTCAAAAAGCCATTGAGATGTTCAATGGGAAAGAGATTGACGGAAAAAACGTTACAGTAAACGAAGCCAGGCCCTTAGAGTCTCGTCCTCAAAGAAGCGGATTTAACCGCGGAGATCGAGAATCCGGCAGAAACCGAAGAGATCGCTGGTAAGAAATTTGAAAGAATCCCCAAAAAGGGGATTTTTTCATTTCTGCTTGAAATTTACCATCGCTAATTTTAGATATTTTTGACTGTTGTTGTAGTTTTTAAAATAGCCCCGACCGAGCCGCGTTATGAGACACTCTCAAAAAGCCTCAATTTTCCTCTTAAAGCCCAGATTCTGGACCGACTACGGGAGCTGACAAAAATCGCCTGAAGGGCGCTTTTATTTTTTGGAAAAGAGAGTTAGAATTTAAAAATGCAAGATAATAATTATTATCTTAGAATTGCCAAAGCTGCCGACTTGAAAAATCCGAAAGAAAGAACACTTTATCGACTCTTGGAGATTTTTCCGGGAGCTTTTTCTTGGTTAACTTTATTCCTGGCCTTTCTGCTTTCTTGGTTAGCGCCTGTCTGGGTCGCCATTTTTATTATCCCCTTTGTTTTATACTGGTTTTTTCGAACCATTTACCTTTCTTTTCATCTCCGGGCAGGCTATCAAATGATGAGAAATAATGAAAAAACCGATTGGATTTCTAAACTAGATGAGCTCAAAGGTAAAAAATGGCGGCAGATTCATCACTTGGTTATTCTACCGATGTATAAAGAACCCATGGAGATTGTTAGGAATAGTTTCTTGTCCTTAGTTAATTGCGATTATCCGAAAGAGAAAATGATTGTTGTTTTAGCGCTTGAAGAAAGAGCTACAGAACACAATAAAATTATAGCCGAAGCAATTGAAAAGGAATTTAAAAATAAATTTTTTAAATTTTTGATAACTTGGCATTCTAAAGATTTAGCAGGGGAGATCGCGGGCAAAGGTGCTAATGAGACTTGGGCGGCTAAAGAAGTTAAGAATAAAATTATAGATAAACTTAAAATTTCCTATCAAAATATAATTTTTTCTTCTTTTGATGCAGATACCGTTATTTTCCCGAAATATTTTAGCTGCTTAACCTATTATTATCTAACTTCAAAAAGCCCAACAAAAACTTCTTTCCAACCCATACCTCTTTTCATTAATAATATCTGGCAGGTCCCTCCCTTTTCGCGGGTTTTTGCTTTCTCATCAACCTTTTGGCACACAATGAACCAGGAAAGGCCAGAGAAATTAATTACTTTTTCTTCACACTCAATGAGTTTTCAGGCTTTGGTTGACGTTGGCTTCAAACAAACTGATGTGGTTTCTGATGATTCCAGGATTTTCTGGCAGTGTTTCCTAAAAAATAACGGGGATTATCAAGTCCAGCCCATATTCTATCCGATTTCAATGGATGCCAATGTGGCCAAAAGTACCATAAGAACCCTAATTAATATTTATAAACAACAAAGAAGATGGGCTTATGGCGTAGCTGACATTCCCTATTTTCTTTTCGGTTTTCTAAAAAATAAAAAAGTCCCACTTGGGAAAAAAATATCTCTGGGATTTGAACTAATTGAAGGCCATTGGTCTTGGGCAACAGCCTCTTTTTTAATTTTCTTTCTTGGTTGGCTGCCTCTAATTTTAGGCGGGGCTGAATTTTCTCAAACTCTCCTTTCTTATAATTTACCTAGGATTACCAGCCAGATTTTAACTGTCTCTATGATAGGTCTTATTTCTTCTGCTTATTTTAGTTTAATCTTACTTCCTCCTAAGCCACCGAAATATGGTCGTTTCAAATTCGTTCTTCTATTTTTAGAATGGTTTTTACTTCCTGTAATAATGATATTTTTTACTTCTTTTCCCGCCTTGGATGCTCAGACCAGATTAATGTTGGGTAAATATATGGGTTTTTGGCCGACGGAAAAGGTTAGAAAATAATTATTCCAAGTGGATTCTCTTTCTGAATTCTTCTAGTCTTCCCTTCAATAGGGGATATTTTTTTAATTCAGGATCTTCAGCTAAAATTTCTTTAGCAGCTTGCCTTGTTTTTTCAACCAGAAGAATATCTTTTAAAGAAGTCATGGCTAAATCCGGTATTCCCCATTGTCTAACCCCAGCAAGATCTCCTGGTCCTCGAATTTCTAGATCTTTTTCGGCTAATTGAAAACCATTCTCTGACGATATTATGGCTTTCAATCTTTGAGCTGTTCTTTTAGCTGGTGATTCAGTAAATAAAAAACAGAAGGATTGATATTTTGACCTACCGACCCTGCCCCGAAATTGATGGAGTTGAGCTAGGCCGAATCTTTCAGCTCCCTCAATCATCATTACTGTGGCATTGGGCACATCAATACCTACTTCAATAACAGATGTTGAGACCAAAATATCAATTTTTTCATTCTTAAAATCCCTCATTATTCTTTCTTTCTCTTTTGTTGCCATTTTCCCATGCAACATCCCAACCCGTAAATCCGGGAAAATGGTTTCTGAAAGTTTTTCATATTCTTCTTTTACAGCTTTTACTTCTGCCCAACTTAAAATATCTTCTTTTTGACCTACTGATTTCTCTTTCTTTTTCCCGGCTTCTATTCTTGGGCAAATAACAAAAACTTGCCTCCTTTTTTTCACCTCCTTTTTAATAAAGGCATAAGCTTTTGGTCGGTCTTGAGGAGAAATTACTTTAGTAATTATTTTTTTTCTTCCCTTCGGTAGCTCAGTGATTAATGACAAATCTAAATCTCCATAAATAGTTAAAGCTAATGTCCGGGGGATGGGAGTAGCTGTCATTGAAAGTAAATGGGGGATAAAGGTGGCTCCTCGACTAAGAAGCTTAGCTCTCTGTCCTACTCCAAAACGATGTTGCTCGTCTAAAATTACCAAAGCCAATTTCCCAAACTTTACTTTTTCTTGGATTAAAGCATGAGTACCAATTAAAAGATCTACTTCTCCTTTAACTGCTTTTTCTAAAATTCTTTTCCGAGAGATTTCTAAAACATCATTTTTTAATTTCTTAGAGACAATCTTATCTGTTTTGCCAGTCAAAAGACCAATATTCAGATTAAAGTCTTTAAGAAGTTTTGAAACCTCTTGAAAATGTTGTTTGGCCAGAATTTCCGTTGGAGCCATAAAGGCTACTTGCCAGCCAGCCTTGACTGTATTTAAAGCTGCCATTGCTGCTACTACTGTTTTTCCTGACCCCACGTCTCCCTCTAAAAGTCTATTCATTGGTTTTGGTTTCTCTAAATCTTTTAAAATCTGCCAAGCAGATTTTCTTTGGCTGTCAGTTAATTTAAAAGGCAAAGATTTAACGAACTTTCTTATTTTCTTTAGATCAAAAAGTATGGCTATTGCCCTTTCCTTATTTAATCTCATTCTTTCTCTCTGAAATAGTAGGGAAATATTAAAAAGCTCCTCAAAAGAGAATCGTTTTTTTGCTCTTTCTGCTAAATCCAAAGAATCCGGGAAATGAATTTGCCATAGAGAAGTTTTTATACCTAATAGCTGATTTTCTTTCCTAATTTTATCTGGCAGGATTTCGGAAATTTTATTCTTCAGCTTGATAAGAAGCGGTTTTATAATAAATCTTAGCCATCTTGATGATAACCCCTCTGTTTCAGGATAAATTGGGACAATCCTGCCAGTATGAGTAAAATCAGCCCTTGAGAATACCCTTTCATATATCGGATTTGATAAATATATACCATCTTCGCCAAAAGATACTCTTCCAACCAAACAGACTAAATCCTCTGGCTTTAAATTTTTTATTAAATAAGGTTGATTAAACCAAATAACTTTTATTGCTCCTGTCTTATCCTCAACCACCGCTTGAGTTAAAATCATTCTTTTTTTCCAAGTTTTTTTATTTTCAATCCTTAAAATCCTGCCACTAATACAGCAGGTTTCGTTTAATTTAACTTCCGAAATTTTTATTATATTTGAAAAATCCTCATAACGATGAGGAAAATGGTAGAGGAGGTCGCGAATTGTTTTTATCCCTAATTTTTTTAACCTCTTTTGGTAGATGTGTCCGATATTAGGGATTTTTTCGATAGGAGTAGTTAGATCCACCATAAAAAATCGGTGCCCTCGGCAGGAATCGAACCTGCACTTTCGGGGTCCGCAACCCCGCGTTTTGTCCATTAAACTACGAGGGCGTTATTGCCTCTTAAAATTATCATAAAATTAGCTTAAAATCAATCCATTCGACTAGCTCAGGATTGTCCTGAGCTACGCCGAAGGACAAATTGACTTAAGTATTTTTTATCTATAGAATAAAAATACAATCTGGAGAGGTGCGCCGAATTGGTAAGGCAGCAGTTTGCTAAACTGTAACGGTCTAAACCGCCGTTTGCGGGTTCGAGTCCCGCCCTCTCCGCCCCGTTAAATTTAAATATTTTTAATTTTATGAAATCCAAAAAATTTTCACTTTCTATTTTACCTGAAAAATTAGCCATTTTTCATCTTAGTAAAAAAAGCCCTATTCCTTCCTGGGTATTAGAGGGTAATGAATTTTTTTCTATCACCCAAACACCAGATGAAATATCTGTTGTCTGTGCTCAAGATAAAATTCGTCCCGGCATTTTAGCTGAAAAAGATTGGAGAGCCTTAAAAGTTCAGGGCCCCTTGGGATTTTCTTTGACCGGTATTGTTGCTTCGCTCTCAAAACCCTTGGCTGAATCTAAAATCAGTATTTTATATATCTCAACATATGAGACCGACTATATTCTAGTTGAAGAGAAAAACCTCGAAAAAGCTATAGAAGTTCTAAGTGATTTTTGCGATATAAAGAGATAAAAAGTTGGTGGGGTGGCAGAGTGGACGATTGCGGCGCTCTTAAACCCCGCCCTTTCTTAATTTAAACCTTGTTAGCTTAATTTATTTGGTGGGCTGTGTCGAATTGGCTAAGACGTGCCAGCTTGTCCCGTAAAAAGCGGAGGCGTGGCTGAGCGGTTGAAAGCGACAGTCTTGAAAACTGTTATATCCGTAAGGGTATCGGAGGTTCGAATCCTCCCGCCTCCGCTTTGAACGGGATCGCGAAAAACTGGGGCCCTGAATAGGGGCGTGCAGGTTCGAGTCCTGCGCCCACCGCTATAAAAGAAAGGGCGGGGCGAATCCTCTTCCCACCGCCAGTTGGTAAAAGGTACGGGGTAAATCTTCTTTCTGCTGTCTAATAAAAAAATCCGAAAAATATCGGTTTTTTTTATTTCTTGAAAGATTTTAAGCTCTTAATATTTAGCCACGAGCTATAACTATTCCCCAGACTTCTCTGGCTCCGGATTCCTTCAAAACTCGGGCTGCTTCTTCCATTGTTGAGCCGGTGGTATAAACATCATCAACTAGGAGAATTCTCTTGCCCTTAATTTTATCTTTTTCTCTAACTATATATACCCCTTTTGGGTTCTCCATTCTTTCTTTTTCCGAAAGTTCTACTTGAGGCAAGGTTTCCTTTGTTTTAATTAGACAGTTTGGAATTAAAGGAATATTCAGAAAGCCAGAAAGTCTTTTGGCAATCTCCTCTGATTGATTAAATCCCCGGCGCTTCATCTTCTTTTTGGTCAGGGGTATGGGGATTAAAACTTCGCCCTGGGGATTATTGCCTGACAATTGAAAATGAGATATTATTAATGAAGCCAGAGGTGTTGCTAGCTCTTTGACAGCGGGTTCATATTTAAACTGATGAATTAATTTTTGACAGAAAGAATTCTGATATGACAAAGCAAAATAAAGGCCGTTAAGTGATTTGCTTTTACACCTCTTACATTTCCCAGGCTGCGGTAATTTTAAAGGTTTCTTACAGAGACAATAATGATACTCTGAAATCTCAAGAAGAGTGGTACAGTCTTGACAAAGATAGTTTCCTTCTCGGTGGCAGAAAAGACAGAACTTTGGGAAGAATAGATTAAGAAAGAATTCTTTTGCTGACATTTTTCCTCTTTTACTTCCTAAATGTTATAGTATAATAGAAAGAAGAGTAAGTAAAATCTTCCTACGGGGTATGGAGATCAAAATTCCGAGCCAAATATTTTCTAAAATCTTTTCAAAGTTAAGAATAAAAGTAACTCCGAAAGACTGTCTGGGCATAGATATTGGGACTTCGTCAATTAAAATCGTTTCTCTTTCTAAAGTTGGTTCAAGGGTAAAACTGGATAATTATGGCGAGACTTCAGCTCAAATTTTCTACGAGAAGCCATTTCGAACATTTGAAAAGAGCACCCTTTTACTTTCTACTGGTGAGATCGCAAAAGCAGTCCAGGCTATTTTAAATGAGGCAAAGATAGCAACTAAATCTGCCATTTTCTCTATCCCTGATTTTTCTAGTTTTTTTACAAATTTTGAACTACCCCAGATGACACCAAAAGAGCTGCCAGACGCTGTCAGATATGAAGCTCCTCAGCATATACCCCTTCCCATCTCTGAAGTGACTATTGATTGGCAGGTAATTGGAGGACATTTAGCTGATAGAAAGGGAACAAAATTAAAAATTCTTTTAGTGGCCGTCCCCAACGAGATTATTAATCAATATAGAGAGATTGCCCAGAGATCTGAGATTAAGCTTTCAGGGTTGGAGGCCGAAGTCTTTGGTATCTCACGATTAGTTACTGGCGAAGAAAAGAATACGGTAGGGCTCGTAGACATCGGTGCCCAAAGCACAACAATTAGTATTATTGACGCAGGCCTCTTAAAGGTTAGCCATAGTTTTGATATAGCTGGTAATGAACTAACTCAGATTCTATCTAAAAGTCTAAATATCGATTCCAAGACGGCTGAAGAATTTAAGAAGAGATACGGTCTTCTGGATACTTTGGAAGAAAATGGTCAGAAAGTTGGTAAAATTTTATCACCCTTGATAGATTCAATCTTAGATGAAATTAGTAGGACCTATCAGAATTTCTTTCAGACGGAGAAAAAAGAGGTCAGTAAAATTATTTTAGCTGGAGGCTGTGCTTTAATCCCTGGTCTAAAAGAATATTTTAGTTCAGCACTAAAAAAAGAAGTAAATATAATTAATCCTTTCACTGATTTTTCTTATCCCCCTATTTTAGAACCAGTTTTAAGAGAAATAGGGCCAAGTTATGCAATCGCAGTTGGGGCTGCTTTAAGGGGGCTCGAGCAAAAACTTTAAATAATAAACTTTAGAATATAAACCTATGGTTGAAATTATTCCAAAACCTGCAGAAAAACCCCCTTTTTGGCAAAATTTAATACTTATCCCTTCAATAATTATCTTATTGGTAGCTATTTTTGCTTATTTTATTTTATCTTCGCTTCAAACCAAAGCTCAGCAAGATATAAAGGATCTGGATGGAAAAATCTCCCAGACCAAAACCAAAGAGAGGCAAGATTTAGAAAACCATCTTTTAAGAGAGAAAAAAATAATTGATGATTTTTCCTTAATATTAAGCAAGCATCGGATTAGCTCAAGCCTCTTTGTTCTTTTAGAGAAAGCGACCCATCCTAAGGTTTGGTTCGATGATTTTAAATTAGATTTTTCTAAGGGTACAATTACACTCTCTGGAAAGACAGAAAGTTTTATTACATTGGGGCAACAAGAAACTATATTCCAAACAATAGGAGAAATTGCGAAAACCACAACTGGCCAGGAAATTTTAAATACAAAAATATCTAAAATCGCAATTGGGAAAGAAGGAGAGGTTGAGTTTTCCCTTGACCTTCTTTTTGGCTCCCAAAATTTAAAATAAAATGCCTAGAGTTCTAACCGCCATAATCTTATTTGCTTTGACTGTTTTGATAGCCGTATTTTTACTTTGGCCAAAATATCTTAAACTTGCTAATACCCAAGCGCGGATACAAAGTAAGGAAGTCGAACTTAATTATAAGGAAGATTATTATAAAGAGCTTTCTTCAATTTCGGAAAAATTAGAGACTGAATATTCAGAGAAGCTAAAGAAAATTGATTCTGCCTTACCGGCTGGATCTTCAATTCCCTCTCTTTATAATTTTCTTCAAAAAACAGCTTCTGAAAATGGCTTGGTTTTAAAGAACGTTGGCTCTTTCGCTGTCAGCCCCTCAACCACTATAACTGGGCTAAAAGAGATCAGTCTTAGTTCTCTTGGGTTTTCAGGGTCATACCCGTCTTTTAAAAATTTCTTGGTTGCCCTAGAAAAAAATTCTAGAATAATTGAAGTAGAAAATATCTCATTCTCTACCCCGAAGGAAGGGGAAATATTCGACTTTAATTTGACAATTAAAACTTATTCTTATTAATTTTAATCATCCGGCACTTCAAGATAAAGACTAAGGATTTAAATTAAATTTTATTTCAGTCCTTTACCGGATGTTATAAAATGCCAGACAAAAAAAGACAACGATATTTTCTTATAATTCTATTTATTGCTCTTTTTATTGGAGGAATTTGGTTTTTGTGGCCAAAATTTAAACCTAATCTTCCGACAGTGCTAGAACCCAAAAGAGAAAAATTGGAAATAAATCTCCAGGTTTTGGATAACCCGATTCTTAATGAACTCCAGCCGTTTGAGGAAATACCGCCTTTTGAAGAAGAGGTTGGCCGGCAGACCCCTTTCGTCCCTTATTAACGGAAAGATATTAAAATATTTAGATAAAATTAAACCTGATATTTAAACGTTTAATTATTTGCATGACTTTAACCCAAACTTTAGTAAAAAAAGGAATCTTGGATAAAGATAAGGCAGCTTCCTTAGAGCTTGAGATTAAGAATTCAGGTAGAAGAGAAGATGAATTAATTTTAGAGAAAGGTATTGCCAACGAAAAACTTCTTTTTAATTTGAAGAGCGAAAACCTCAATATTCCCTTGCGAGAAGTCTCCCCCGAAGACATCCAGCTTAAAATCTTAGAACTCATTCCCGAAGAATCATCTAAGTATTATAAAATGATTCCCTTAACGAAAAAAGACGATATTTTAGAGGTGGGGATGGTATATCCTGAAGATAGTATTGCCCAAGAGGCCCTAAAATTTTTAGCAAGGCAAAGTGGATTTTCCTATAATGTCTATCTTATCACCCCGACTACTTTTGAAAATATATTAAGACAGTACCGAACTTTAAGAGGGGAAGTAACTAAGGCCCTTGAAGAGTTAGAGGAAGAGCTGAAAGTCGAGAGGATAGAAGCAAAACCAATGAAGCTAGCTGAATTAGAAAGGCTAGTTGAAGAGGCTCCAGTCACTAAGATAGTAGCAGTTATGGTAAGACATGCCGTAGAGGGAAAAGCCTCTGATATTCACGTTGAGCCTCTGAGGGATAAAACACGGGTTCGCTACAGAATAGATGGGCTCTTGCATACCAGTCTAACTTTACCATCCAGGATTCATTCTGCAGTTATTGCCAGGGTGAAAATTCTTTCAAATATGAAACTTGATGAAACCAGGGTGCCTCAAGACGGCAGATTTTCGACTAAAATAGGAGGCCGAGATGTTGATTTCCGTGTTTCAACTTTTCCGACAACTCTTGGTGAGAAAGTGGCTATAAGAATCTTAGACCCCTTAGAGGGTCTAAAACCAGTTGAAGAATTAGGTTTGATCGGCCGGAGTCTTAAAGTTGTCCAAGAAGCCTTGGGCAAGGCCTATGGATTAATCTTGGTGACCGGTCCTACAGGCTCGGGGAAAACAACAACTTTATATGCTATGCTTTCTAAGCTTAATAAGGAGGAAGTGAATATCTTAACCCTAGAGGATCCGGTGGAATACTATCTTAATGGTGCTAACCAATCTCAAGTTAGGCCAGAGATTGGTTATGATTTTGCCCGAGGTATGAGGCATTTGGTCAGGCAGAATCCAAATATTATTATGATAGGGGAGATCCGTGATACTGAAACAGCTTCAATGGCTATCCAGGCTTCATTAACCGGCCATATTGTTTTATCAACCCTGCACACTAACAATGCCCTAGGGGTTATCCCTAGATTGATTGATATGGGGGTGGAACCTTATTTGCTCCCTCCGGTTTTAAGCTGTGCTATTGCTCAAAGATTAGTTAGACGGCTTTGTCAAGATTGCAAGAAACCAATCGCCCCAAGAGAAGAAATAAAAGAGATGATTCTTAAAAACATTGAAGAACTCCCGCCAATTGTTAAGAAAGACCTAAAAATTCCCAAACCAATAAAAATTTATACTGCCCCCGGTTGTAAAAAGTGTCTCCAAAAAGGTTTAATCGGCAGGACGGCACTCTTTGAAGTTTTACAAATGACTGAACAATTATCTACTATTTGTATTAAAGAACCAACTGAAGAGAAGATTAGAGAAGAGGCTCTCCGTCAAGGGATGATAACAATGAAACAAGATGGTATTTTGAAAGTTTTAGAGGGAATAACCACAATTGAAGAGGTTCTACGGACAGCTGAAGAAAAATAGCCATTACAAAGCACGAATTAACACGAATATACGCTGTCACCTAGAGCCCCCCAATAATAAGGTTGATTCGTATATTCGTAAAAAATTTGTAATTCGTAGGGAAAATGAAAACAATTTTATTAGTTGAAGACGACCCATTTTTAGTCGACCTTTATAACACCAAACTAAAAGAGGTTGGCTATGAGGTGGTGATAGCTGTTTCGGGAAGAGAGGGGCTGGTTAAATTAAAGGAAAAAAAACCCGACATTTTGCTTCTGGATATTGTCTTGCCTGATTTAGACGGTTGGGATGTTTTAGAAAAAATTAGGAAAGAAAATATAACCGATCTAAAGATTATTGTCCTTTCTAATTTAGCTGAAAAGAGAGATATTGAACGAGCAAGGGAATTGGGGGTAGCAAGATATTTAATAAAGGCCCACTTTACCCCCACAGAAGTAGTCGAGGAAATAAAAAAAGTCTTGCAATAGATTATTAATTACGGAATCTGGAGAAATATTTTTTTGAATATTCAGATTTCATAATTTAAGTTAAAATATGGATTATTTTTCACAACTTAGAGCTCTTCTATCTCTTACCGTTGCTGAACAAGCCTCTGATTTACATATCTCCCCCGGTCATCCACCCACCTTAAGAATCATTGGCCGTTTAGTCCCTATTTCAAGAGAAAAAAAACTCACCCCCGAAGACTCAAGGGGTTTGGCTTTTGCCTTGATGACGAAGGAACAACAAGAAAGATTTCTAGCAGAGAAAGAAATTGATTTTTCTTATAGCTTTGAGGATCGAGCTCGCTTTAGAGTTAATATATTTTATCAAAGGAAGGGGATAAGTGTTGCCTGCAGATTTATTCCAGCTAAAATAAGAACAATTGATGAGCTAAACCTCCCTCCAATTCTTCACACTTTTACTAAACCCACCCAGGGATTTGTTCTATTGACGGGTCCCTCAAGCCATGGAAAGTCCACTACTTTAGCTGCTTTCATTGATGAAATAAATCATAGCCGGACAGACCATATTATTACCATTGAAGATCCAATTGAGTATGTCTTTGAAGATGATCGGGCACTTATTGACCAGAGAGAGGTTTACCAAGATACTCTATCTTTCGCTCGAGCATTGAAATCAACCTTCCGTGAAGATCCCGATGTTATTATGGTTGGAGAAATGAGAGATCCTGAAACTATGTCTATCGCAATATCAGCAGCAGAGACAGGTCATTTGGTATTTGCTACCCTCCACACTAATTCGGCCGGCCAATCTATCCACAGAATTGTTGATTCTTTCGCCCCTGAACAACAGGCCCAAGTGAGGGCCCAGCTATCAGGATCATTATTAGCTGTAATCTCCCAGAGGTTAATTCCCCGCTTACGGGGAGGTTTGATCCCTGCTTGCGAAATAATGATTAATACCCCAGCTATTGGCACTTTAGTTCGGGAAAACAAAATTCATGAGATACCCTTGGTTATTGAAACTTCGGCTGAGATTGGGATGATTTCTCTTAATCGTTCTTTGGCTGATTTGGTTAGAAGAAAGGAGATCTCTCTTGATAACGCTATGCTCTATTCGCTTAACCCGTCTGAATTAAAAATCCTGATTAAAAGATAAGAAATTAAAAAGATTTTTTAATATTTTAAATTTGTGAAGTTTGAATACCAAGCTAGAACAAAAACCGGAGAGGCTCAATCGGGTATAGTAGAAGCTGCCAGCCAAGAGGCGGCCTTGGTTATTTTACAGAAATACGGCGTTTTTATCACTTCTCTGGAAGAAATAAAGCCACTTCCTATTTATGCGAAAAAATTGAGATTATTTGGAGGAGTTTCCCGAAAAGATCAAGTCTATTTCTCGCGCCAGCTTTCAATTATGTTCAAGTCGCGAGTTCCTTTGGTTGAATCTTTAAGAACTCTAATTGGGCAGACCGCAAATCCAAATTTCCAGGAAAAAATTCTAAAATTAGCCGAGGCTGTTGAAGGAGGAACCTCTTTATCCAAAGCTTTAGCTCGTTTTCCAGAAGCTTTTTCCCCTTTCTATGTTGCAATGGTAAAATCAGGAGAAACTGCCGGGAAGCTATCTGAGGCCTTGGAGTATTTAGCAGATCACTTAGAGAGAGAGCATGATTTTTACTCAAAAGTTTGGGGAGCGATGCTTTATCCTATAATGGTTATTGTGACAATGGTTGGGATAGTAATTTTAATGATTTACTTTGTTTTCCCTCAAATATCTCAGTTCGTTAAAGAAAGTGGTATTGAGCCTCCGCTCATCTCAAAAATAGTCTTTGGAGCGATTGATTTTATTAAAAAATGGATAATTGTCATCATTATAGCTTTTATCACTCTATTTCTATTTATTTATCAGTATTTAAAAACAGAGGAAGGAAAGAATCTTTCTGATCGTTTTTCTTTAAAAGTCCCTATAGTTAAAGGGCTTTTGCAAATGATTTATCTTTCCCGTTTTGCTGAAAACCTTTCAACCCTAATGTCGGGAGGTGTCCACATAGCCCAGGCCCTGGAGGTTTCAGGAGAAGTGGTAGGGAATGAAGTTTACAAGAAAATTATTTTTGAGACCAGAGACGAAGTCAGAAAAGGGGAATCAATCCATGCCGTTTTGAGTAAGTATCCAAAGCAATTCCCCCCTGTTTTTACCCAAATGACTATGGTCGGAGAAAAAACAGGAACCCTGGATGAAACTTTAATGCACTTAGTTACTTTTTACCAGAAAGAAGTGAACCGAGCCTTAGAAAATATTTTGGGCCTACTAGTCCCTTTAAGTATAGTGGGATTGGGAGCTATTGTCGGAGGTTTGGTGGGAGCTGTTCTTCTTACCCTTTATAATATCGTTGGCCAAATGGGAGCTTAACCCCGTAGGAAACCAAGTGAAAATTTAAAATATTTTCAATTGTTCGTCTGATTATAAACGTATTATCAGTACAATTATCTCAATGTGTGAAGGTAACAAAATATCAACGGAAAATATTTAATTTCCTACGGGGTAAAGTTTTCCACAGTTTGTCCTTTCTGATTACCGGGCTTATAATGTGACTAGGAGGGCTTGACTCAATTTTTTCAAAGTATGTTATAATAAAAAGTAGAAAACAACAAATCCCCCACCACTTTTTATGTTCTATGTATATGTCCTGAGGAGTATGAAGGATAGTAAACTATATATCGGTTTAACTTCCGATTTAAGACGAAGAATTACAGAACATAATAGAGGGCAGACAAAATCAACAAAGTATCGTAAGTCATTCAACCTTGTATATTACGAGGCTTATCAAGATTTCCGAGATGCAAAAGTAAGGGAATTGAAGCTGAAGAGATACAAAAATTCTTATACTGAATTGAAGAAAAGATTATTCTATAGTTTGTCTAAAACATAAAAAGTGGTGGGGGAAAAGGTCGAGGCTAACTAGAAATTTTAAAAACATATAAAATAATGAAAAAGAAAAGAGGTTTTACTTTGATTGAATTATTAGTGGTTATTGCTATTATTGGAATTTTAGCCGGAATTGTCTTGGTGTCTTTGGGCACAGCGAGAACGAAAGCTAAAGATGCGAGAATAAAAGGAGAGATAACCCAAATTAGGACAATAGCCGAGATGATTCAGGGTGATCAGGCTAGCTATGCAAAACTGTGTAATGGCGCTATTATAGATGTCAGGACTGATGCCACTTGGGCAGCTGGTACTCCGTATGGTGGTCAGCTAACATCTCTTGTTACTGATATTAAGGCCCAACAAGCCACTGCAACAGATCCAGTTTGTTCTTCTAGTGGTTCAGCTTATTGCGTTTCTGCTTTAATGAATACTGGTCTAGTTTGTGTGGATAGTGCAGGAAAAACAGGAAGTGCAGCATGTGCTGCACAAGCTTGCCCCTAATTGTTAAAAATTATAATAGGCTAGCCTAATTGGTTTGTTTCGCTAATTTAACAATCAAAATCGCCATTGGGCGATTTTGATTGTTTAGGATCTTGTAACTCTGCATTTTTTGGTGTATAATTTTTATAAGAGGCTAAATTCGTTTCGGAAAAAGTATGCCTTCCTTAGAAGGTAATCACACAACTTTTAATAGGATTGAGGATCAAATTTTTAAAAAACCAAAGCTGAAGGGCTTCACCTTGATTGAAATGTTGGTGGTCATTGCCATTATCGGAATTTTAGCCGGAATTATTTTGATAGCTTTGGGCGTAGCGAGAACGAAAGCTAAAGATGCTCGAATTATTGGTGAAATGAGTCAGATACGGAATGCTGCCGGTGTCTATTATGACAACAGCACCTATAGTTTCAGCGGTTTTAGTTGCGGTACTCCAAACCCAAATATGTCTGCTCTTTGTGATGACATAGGTGCGCAAGGAGGGGTTTTAATTGACCCCTTTCCTGTTTCTGGCGATGGTCAAGATTATTGTGTTGAGGTTCAATTAAATAGCGGTGCTTGGTGGTGCGTAGATGCAAAAGGAAGATCAGCAAAATATAATGCTAGCTCTCCTCCTATTTGTGACGATGTAGCCGGTGTTTACACCTGCGAATAATGAAAAATTAATTAACCGTATCGGAATTTCAATATTATTGAAATTCCGACAGCCCTTACCCTTCGGGTAAGAGGCTGGACCAGATAGGCACAAGTCCGATACGACCCAGCCCCGCCCTCTAAGCCCGTGTGGGATAGTTGAAAATTGAAATTTGGATTTAACTTGTCTCTCCTGTCTGGTTCGTATTTCAGGAGCATAGAGGGCGGGGCTGCCCGAAGGGAGATGGGCGCAAGCGAAGCGAGCGCCTATCTGGCTTTCGGAGCTACGATCTCAGAAAACATGAAAAAGAAAATATCAAAAAAATTAGGCGGGTTTACTTTAATTGAAATAATGGTGGTCATTGTCATTATTGGAATTTTGATTGGTATTGTTATAATAGTTGCGGGTCCAGTCGGGATGAAGGCAAAAGATGCGAAGATTAAGAGTGGTTTGATTCAGCTTCAGAATCTAGCAGAACGTATTTATTTGGATGAAGGAAACTATCAGGGGGTTATTTGTACACCCGGCCTCGATTGTTTTGATTGTGATCCTGGAATTAAGAATCTTTGTCTGGATATAAAAAGCTTAGTAAGTAACTTCGACATTGCTGGATCCCCCTCTAATAATAATTATTGTGCCTTTGCTGGGTTACCTTCAAAAGGAATTAATCCTACTTGGGGAGTTTCTAATGTTTTTTTCTGTGTTGACAGCCAAGGAAGAACTGCCGAAGGAGATGTTTTTGCAATAGCTGGCACTTGTTATGACGACTATCGATGTCCATAACAATTGTTAACATCCGAAATTAGGGACTGTCCCTATTTTTCTATTTTTTCAACCTATTTTTTCAACAACTAATGTTATCCGGCTCGCCTTAAGGCGGGCCGGGCCTTTTTATGCTATAATTAAAAAAGGAAACTTAATTCACTTTTTAATATGGTTTTAATAAAAATAATTCGGCAGAAATTAAAGAACTTTATCCGTTCAAATTTTATTACAAAAAACTCAAAGGGGTTTACTTTAATTGAAATAATGGTTGTTATTGTCATTATTGGTATTTTGATTGGTATTGTTATAATAGGTACGGGTCCAGTCAGGATGAAGGCAAAAGATACCAGGATTAAGAGTGGTTTGATTCAGCTTCAGAATCTAGCAGAGAATATTTATTTAAATGAAAAAGATTATCGTGGCAAAATATGCTGTGAGGCTACTTGTGATATAAGAGTTCAGGCGTTGTGTAATGATATAATCAGCCAAGGCGCCGGAATAAGTGTTTATTCAGATTATTACGGATTACCCCCGAGTTCACCATCTGATCGTTTCTGTGCTACCGCCTCTTTGTTGGTCCTTCCCGCCGATCCTGTATATAAAAAGGCCTTTTGTGTTGATTATTTGGGTCGCGCCCAACTGGGAGTCTGCTCCGGCGGGCTTTTTTGCGGATGTAAAGAATTTGATTCTAATGGCGATGGTGTAATTGATGGTCCACAGTTTGATTGTGGGCCTAGCGTTACTTCGTGTATACCCGGTTGCGAAGATAACGATGTTTGCTTTTGCGGCTCTAAGATAGGTTGTCATGTTGGCGATCCATGCTGGGATGCGACTGCTGAAAAATGCGACTATAATGATGATGGCCTCATAAACGTACTTGATATACTTTTGCTCAAGCCAGTATATGGAATGATGTGTGAGTAGAATTTATTTTTTGGTTTTTTAAAATGACAATAAATTTGATATTAATAACGATTGAAAAATAGATGTTCTTGATGTCTTAACCCTAAAACCAATCTATGGCATGGTTTGTCAGTAATGGACATTCTAATAAATAGTCACTTTAAATTAATATTCCCGCCTGGTAGCGGGATAAATTTTTGATATAATAATTAAATGGTGATTGCTTCATTTTTTTATTTTAGTGTTTTTGTTCTAGGTTTGGCTATAGGTTCTTTCTTGAATTCAATAATTTATCGCCTGCATACAGGCGAGAGTTTTTTATTCCAAAGATCTTATTGCCCCCGTTGTAAAAAAAATCTCGGTTGGCAAGATTTAATTCCCCTCCTTAGCTTTCTGATATTAAGAGGAAAGTGCAGATACTGCAAAAAACCAATCCCTTGGCAATACCCTTTAGTAGAATTAGCAACTGGACTCCTTTTTGTATTTATTTTCCGTCAAGATGCAACTCTGTTATTATCTGGATATACAGCGCTTATTTTTCTCAGAATTGGCTTTTTGCTTCTCGCTTCTTGCTTTTTGATTATTATCTTTATCTCTGATCTAAAATACTACATTATTCCCGATAAAATTATTTACCCAGCAATAATAATTAGCCTTATAGTCAATAGCCTGATAGCTTTACAGCAGTATGGCTTTTCAAAAAAGGCTATTTGGCTGATGGCTAATGGCTGGCTGGCTGCTTTTGGGGCCGCGGCCTTTTTTCTTTTAATTGTTCTTGTATCACGAGGTAAATGGATGGGATGGGGTGATCCCAAATTAGTCTTATTTATGGGCTTATTGCTTGGTTTTCCAAAGATAATTCTTGCCCTCTTTTTAGCTTTTCTAATTGGGGCTATAATGGGGATAGGACTGATAATCTCGGGTAAGAAGACCTTAAAAAGCGAAGTTCCTTTCGGTCCCTTTCTTGTTATCGGCACATTTGTTGCTCTCTTCTGGGGAGGAATTCTTATTGATTGGTATTTAAACTTATTTTGGCAGATTTAATTGGGAATTATAATAATTTATGAAAAAGAATGGTTTTACTCTCCTTGAGATCTTAGTGGTCATTAGCATCATTATAATTTTGACAGGTATAGTTTTACTTAACTATCGGACAACAGGGCAGCAGCTTGCCATACAGAGAGCGGCTTTTAAATTAGCTGCTGATATCCGTCGGACCCAAGAAATGGCTATGTCAGCTAAGGAATTACCAGGTACAGGAATCCCTATCGGAGGATATGGAGTTTATTTACAAAATGCTAACGATATTTCTTATTTAATATATGCTGATACAAATCCTGCTAGTGGGAATGAGCAATATGACGCTGGTGGCGATACGGTGGTAGAGACTATTAATCTGGAACAAGGGGTGAAGATATCATCGGTTAGCCCAAGTTCTCTAAGTGTCAATTTTAAACCTCCTGATCCGGCCATCATGTTAGGAGGAAGTGCTGGGAATAACGAAGTTATAATAACTCTCGCCCTAATTGCCGATACCTCAAAGACTAAAACCATTAAAGTTAATAAAGCTGGCCGAATTGATATATACTAAGACTTCTCAATTTAACAATGAAACAATTCAACAATGGAACAATAGGAAAAGGATTTACTTTGCTAGAGGTCATTATTGCAATCTTTATAGTTACTGTAGGAATAATATCTACCCTACTTCTGATAACCAGGACTCTTGCTCAGACGTCAATTTCTTTTTCTCAATTAACAGCCGCCTACCTTACCCAGGAGGGAATAGAAATTGTCAGAAATATTAGAGATACAAATTGGATAGAGTTAACCGTCGATCCTAATCCTCCTAATTCTTGGGATGAGGGATTAACTGGTTGTTCAACAGGTTGTGAAGCAGATTATATTGTGACAAGCCAGTTAGATCCAACCTTATCATCCTATGCTGGCACTTTTCTAAAAATTGATGGGAATGGTTTTTATAATTATACTTCTGACACACCAACTAAATTTAAAAGAAAAATTACGATTAATCCAGATCCAGGCGGGGATATTTTAAAAGTCACAGTTCTTGTTATGTGGGCAGAAAAGGGGCAGACTTTTTATCATACTGCCCAAGAAAATTTATATAGATGGAGATAAAAATCATTAATCAAAAAGATTATAATAGAGCAATTAAATTGGCAGAGGAAATTAGTGCTATGCTTTGGCATTCTATTTAATCATTAAAATAATATTATATGTTAAAATACTTAAATACTAAAATGAGGATGGGTTTCACTTTGATTGAGATGCTCGTTGCTATGACCGTTTTTATCGTGGTTATAGGGTCTATTATTGGCCTATTTATTTCTGCTATTCGCTCTCAATCTGGAGCTTTGGCCTCCCAAAAACTTTTAGATGATACTAGTTATGTTATGGAATATATGAGCCGAGCTATAAGAATGGCCCAAAAAGATGATGGCAGTGGAACCCCTTGTATTACTTCAGGTCTTAATTACGCCAATGCCGATAAAAACGGAAATCCGATAGGAGATACCTGGGCAATAAGATTTAAAAATATGTATGGAGGTTGCCAGACTTTTTATCTAGACAGCACCAATGGCCAACTTAAAGAGTATCGAACTGATAAAAATGGTGCAGTGGAAATCTCTGATTTACCCTTAACCTCTAGTGGTTTACAAGTATTCCCTCTTCAGTTTATTGTCTCTGGAGACACTCCGGGCGATAATCTCCAACCGAAGGTGACTATTTCCCTAACTATAAAACCAAAGACAACGGCTAAACCTGAAATTAAGATTCAAACTACGCTTTCTCAGAGAAATTTAGATCTCTAACGAAATAAAAATGGGCCAATATAATAATACAACAAGGCAATGGGGTGTCTCCATCTATCTTGCACTAGTTATTATGTTTATTCTACTTGGAATTGGCTTATCATTAAGCACTCTTTTGATTGGCCAGATGAAAGTAATAAGAGGAATGGGCTACTCAGTAGTTGCTCTTTATGCTGCCGATACCGGGATTGAAGGAGAAATATACTGGAGAAAAAATTTTGCCTATCATGTTTTTCTGGATTTTGATGGTAATGGTAGTAGTCCAGTGTGTGAACCCCCCGCCTTCGGACTCTGTCCTGGCTCTTGTCCTACTCCTTTCGACTCCAACGATGCTTGTTATCAAGTTACAGTACTATCTATTGGTGCACCAGGATGTATCGACCCAAACATTACTGTCGAATGTATTCAATCTATAGGCATATATAGAGGTGTTCGGCGAGCTATCAAAGCGAGTTGGTAGCCGTCACCTTAATAAAGGTTGATCATTTAAAAATCACTTATCAAAAGATCTCGGAGACCGAACCTCCGATTTTTGATTATAATTAAATCTCCGGTTATAATTAAAAAGAGACAATGAATAAGATTAAAGTAAAAAAGAGGATTGGAAAGCTTAGGAAATTGATAAATTACCACCGTTATCTCTATCATGTTTTAGATAGGCAGGAGATTTCTGAAGCTGCTCTTGATTCTTTGAAAAAAGAGCTTTTTGATTTGGAGCAGCGTTTTCCTGAATTTATTACTCCTGACTCGCCAACTCAAAGAGTGGAGGGCAAGTCCCTGGAAAAATTTAAAAAAGTTAGGCACCCCCGACCAATGTTGTCTTTTAACGATGCTTTTTCAAAAGAAGATATGAAAGATTGGTTGGAACGGAACTCAAAGCTTTTAAACAAAGAAGAAATAAAGAAAATTGATTATTATTGCGAGCCAAAGCTAGACGGTCTGGCAATTGAACTTATTTATGAAAATGGGATTTTAAAAACGGGGGCCACAAGAGGAGATGGAATTATCGGCGAAGACGTAACTCAAAATTTAAAAACGATAGAGTCTATACCCTTAAGCCTTAGAGAAATTGATGACATAGCTGAAGATTTTGAGAGAGAAGGATTTAAAGGAATTGCTAAAAATGTCTGGAAAGAAAGAATGAAAGAAGTAGTAGTAAGAGGAGAGGCAGTTATTGCCAAGAAAAACTTCGGTTTAGTTAATAGGGAACAAAAAAAAAGAAATCTTGCAACTTTTGCTAACCCAAGGAATTTAGCCGCAGGTTCTATCAGGCAGTTGAATCCCAAAATTACTGCCCAGAGAAAGTTAGATATTACAGCTTATGATTTAATTACAGATTTTGGCCAGGAGACCCACGAGAAATCTCACAGAATTTTGCATATTTTGGGATTTAAAACTAATAACAAATATAGTAAATACTGTAAAAATTTAGATGAGGTTTTTGAATTTCATAATTTCTGGCAGAAAAACAGGGAGAAACTTCCGTACGAGATTGATGGTTTAGTCGTTGCGATTAATAAGAATAAAATTTTTGAGAAATTAGGTATTGTTGGTAAAGCGCCCAGGGGAGCAGTAGCTTTCAAATTTGCTTTGAAACAGGCAACGACAGTTGTTGAAGATATTAAAGTCCAAGTGGGGAGAACAGGAGCTTTGACTCCCGTAGCTTATTTAAAACCAGTTCAGGTTGGCGGAGTAACTATTTCCCGGGCAACATTACACAATGAAGATGAGATAAAAAGATTAGGATTAAAAATTGGCGACACTGTCATTGTCGGTCGGGCAGGTGATGTCATTCCAGATATTATAAAAGTTTTGCCTGAATTAAGAACGGGAAAAGAGAGGATTTTTAAGATGCCAGATAAATGTCCAGCCTGTGGGACAAAGGTAATAAGGCCGGAAGAGGAAGTGGTTTCTCGTTGCCCGAACCCGAGATGTTTTGCAAAGTTGAGAAGGTCTTTTTATCATTTTATTTCCAGAGGAGCTTTTGATATTGTGGGCCTTGGCCCTAAAATTGTTGATAGATTAATTGAAGAAGGTCTGGTTTCAGATCCAGCCGATTTGTTTAAATTAGAAGAAGGAGATATTTTACCTTTGGAGCGGTTTGCCGAAAAATCAGCCAGAAATTTGATAGAGGCGATACGGGCAAAAAAGAGAATCTCCCTTCACCGATTTATCTATGCTCTGGGAATAAGGAATATTGGGGAAGAGACGGCTCAAGACCTAGCAGAGAATTTCGGTTCTTTAGAAAAATTGAAAAAGGCATCATTAGATAACTTAATGGCTGTGAAAAATATCGGCCCGGTAGTGGCTCAATCCATATATAACTGGTTTCAACAAAGAAAAAATTTACAATTTCTTGAGAAACTGGAGAAAGCCAAAATAGAAACTGAAGGTTTAAAGTCAGAATCCAGAAGCTCAAAATTAAAGGGTCTAACCTTTGTTCTAACTGGAAGTCTAGGAATAATGAGCCGGGAGGAGGCAAAAAAGAGAATTCGAGGATTAGGGGGCGAAATTTCAGAATCGGTTTCTAAAAAAACAGATTACGTGATTGTTGGGAAAGAACCCGGATCTAAATACGACAAAGCAAAAAAGCTTGGTATTAAAACAATAGGGGAGAGAGAATTACTTAAATTAATTAGCCAATGAAGATAATAAAGCATTTTAAGAAATTTGATTGGATTGTTGTTGTAATCAGCTTGCTTTTAGCCGGTATAGGGCTTTTGTCAATCTATAGTTCCTCTCTAGGGAGGGGAGACTTTTTAAACTTTAAAAAGCAAATTATTTTCTTAGGGCTAGGATTTTTCCTAATGATTTTACTTAGTTTCTTTGACTGGCGGATTTTAAGAGATAACCCCTATCTGATTTTAATTTTTTATTTTATATGCTTAGCAACTTTAGCTGGTCTTTTTTTTCTAGCCCCAACAATAAGAGAAGTAAAAAGTTGGTATAAATTAGGCCCCTTTGTTTTTGATCCAAAAGAATTCACTAAAATTGTTTTAATTATCCTACTCGCTAAATTCTTTTCGACGAGACATATTGAGATGTATCGGATAAGGCACATTCTACTTTCTGGAGCCTATGTTTTTTTCCCAGCCTTTTTAGTTTTCTTTCAGCCAGACTTTGGCGCTTTCTTAATTTTGATAACTCTTTGGATGGCAATCCTTATTGTCTCTGGGATTAAGATTCGTCATTTCTTAATCTTGGTTCTAATAGGTTTACTGTTTTTAATTTTTAGTTGGTCATTCTTATTAAAAGATTATCAAAGAGAAAGAATTATTAGTTTCGTCTATCAGTCTCAAGTAGATCCTCGAGGAATTGGCTGGAGCCAGCAACAAGCAAAAATTGCTATTGGATCTGGAGGAATTTTTGGCCAAGGAATTAACAAGGGATCCCAGACTCAATATGGGTTTTTAACTGTTCCCCAGACCGATTTTATATTTTCTGCTATTGCTGAAGAAATGGGTTTAGTAGGGGTAATAATCTTGCTTTCACTATTTTCAATTTTGTTATGGCGGATTCTAAGGATTGCCCTTTCAACTGAAACTAATTTTCCCAGACTCTTTGCTTCAGGGTTCGCTGTTATATTGGCTTCTCAAATATTTATTCATATTGGGATGAATCTTGGACTTTTACCAGTCATAGGAATACCTCTGCCTTTAGTTAGCTATGGGGGCGCAGGATTAATAACACTTTTTATCGGATTAGGTCTATTACAAAGCATTAAAATTAATCAATAATTTATCCAAGAGCCTGATTTAAAATGAAAAGAGCGAGTTGAAACTCGCTCTTTTCATTGCCAATTAATTTTTATCCTAAAACAATCTTTCCCTGTGATTCAATTTTACGTAGAAAAAGGTCGATTTCCTCGGTTTTATAGACTCGATAATTATTTATAGGATTACGAAGAGCCTTTAATTTCCCTTTCTTGTCCCAATTTCGCAAGGTTAGAGGAGTAACTCCAAGTATTTTAGCCGCTTCTTTAATTGTAAGATATTTTTTCATTTTTATAATTTTTATTTTATTAATGTTTAGTAAACTTACACTATATAAAAGATTAATAAAGATTACTAGTTTAATTGTAAGTCGTTAAATATTTATGTCAATACCGTTTCTCTCTACTATAGGTTGACCAATATAGTTAAGGAGAAGTACCAAAAAACAATTTTTTAGCTCAATAGCTCAAAATGATAAAATGTTGAGTTTTCCCCATCTTTTTTCTTGACAGAGCATATTGGATATCCGATAATAAACTATTCTAGATCGGGATTTAAATAGAAGATGCTATCGGATGCTTAATTTCCCCTTTCTTTATTAAATAAAAAAAGAAGGCCCCAGAATCGGGCCGAACTCCTGCGAAAGAATTCAAGACCGTTTTTTCTCTTTCTTATTTATTGATAAAAAAGGAAGGGCCTTCTATTATATTTTAATTATTTAAGATTTTTTGTCAAGTTTTTACTGATAATTACAATAAAATGCCAAAGAAAATAAAAGAGCAACCCGAATATATATCGCTGCAAGAAGCAACAAAATACTGTTCCTACTCACAGGAGTATTTAGCTTTGCGGGCCAGACAAGGAAAACTGAAGTCTATTAAGATTGGACGCAATTGGGCCACCACCAAAGAATGGCTTGAAGAGTATTTAAGAGAAATAAAAGAAGAACCAAAATTAATATCGCTGCAAGATGCAACGAAATACTGCTCCTACTCACAGGAATATTTATCTTTGCTCGCCCGTTTAGGAAAATTGAGATCAGTAAAACTTGGAAGAAATTGGGTGACAACTAATGAATGGCTTACAGAATATTTGAAGAGAATTGAAGAACACAACAATAATTTCAGAAATAATTTAAAGCCAGCTAAAATTGTTCCTTCTCCCCAAAATTTACCAGTAGAAATTTTACCTCGGACAATCTGGCAGGGTTGGAGCCTTGGATTAGCTATCTTTTCAATTTTGATCCTACTAATGTTTGGAGTAATTTTTAGTAGCGGTTCAATTATTAGTATGTTCAAAGATATTAATTCATATACTCTAAAGATTAATGAAGTTACTTTTCTGGGTTTGGCTGGAGTGAATCAATTAGCAAAGTCTACCCAAGAGCTTCCCGAATTAATTCCCGAGATTGTAAAAAGGATGACCCTGGGAACAAAAAATATTTTCTTGAGTTTGATAGAGAATTTTTCTAATTTAGTTTTTAAGCATAAAACAACCAAAGAAGGATTGGTAATCGTCCCTTCTACTGAAAGAGATGAAGAGACTAAGAAAAAAATAAAAGAATCTTTATCCGATAAAGTAATCATTGAATCCAAAGATGAAACTTCAGGAATTATTACCCCAGTTTTTAGAGACAGAGAAGGCGAAAAGTATCTTTATTTATTAGTGCCGATAAATCAATAATTTTTTATTTTTAAAAGGTCAATTATATAAACTTCGGATATTTAAAAACTAAAGGTCGACTTCCGAAATTAAATAATTTTCGAAATTAAATAATGAAAATCAGAAATAAAAATATAAAAAAAATAATTAGCTTAGTTGCTATTATTGGATTAATTACTATGGGCGGTTATTGGTTTTTCGAGCCAACGCTTATTAACGCAGCCGATGCTCCAGACATTATTACCGTGACCCAGGGAGTAACCCAGGAAATTACCATATCTCATCCGGCTGACGTAACCATGTCGGCTACGATTCCCGGCGTTACTGGTAATCCTGGAGTTCCAAGAACCGGATCAACTCTCTGGCAGGTAAAAACCACTAACGCTGCTGGCTTTATTTTAAAACTGAATGCCGGCGTTGCTCCAGCTATGGTGTTAGACGGTACTTATCATTTTGATGACTATTCTCCGGCAGGAGCGGTTCCCGATTATGCCTGGGCTTCACCAGCTGGAGGCGAAGCTGAATTTGGATTTACAGTTGAGGCAGAGACTATAGGTGACGAAGTCTTAGCTTTTCGGGACGCTGGAGCTGCTCCTTGCGGCGCCGGTGCTCTGAATACTGCTGATACGTGCTGGTGGAATTTCACTGCCCTTGACTATACGGTAATTAACAGGGCCACTAACACCGACAGTGGCGGCGAGGACGAAACAGTCAAATTCCAGACTGAATCCAATGCTAAATTTCTGAAGGAGGGAAGTTATGTGGCTACCATTACTGCGACTGCAACAGAGAATTAAGTCAAGTTAATACAAATAAATGAAAAAATTATTTCCCCAAATTTTGGTGATTGCCGTAATGCTTTTTGGGATAAGCTTTCCCTTAGTATTAGCTTATCAGGTTGAAGATCTTAATATCTCGCCAGGCGATAATGATTTCGTTTTAGGCCCTGGTAAAGTTGAGCTATGGGTAGAACCGGGAGAGAAAATAATCAAAGAGTTTACGATTACAAATCGGCTTGGTAAAACGATGGACTTTAAGATTGGGATAGAAGATATGAAAGGTTCGCGAGATCCTGAAGAAACTGTTGTCCTTTTAGGAGAAGAGAAGGGACCTTATTCCTTGAAAGATTATATAAAGCCAGAATTAACAGAGTTTACGTTAAACCACGGACAGCGGATGATTTTACCCGTCGAAATCTCTATTCCGCCTGACGCCGAACCCGGCGGTCTTTATGGATCAATGCTGGTGAGTACTAGCCCTCCACAGGTTGAGGGAGGTATAGAAGGAGGAAAAGCCAAAGGACAAATATCGTTAATCAGTCGTTTAGGCACGCTTTTTTTTATCAGAGTGAAAGGCGAGGCGCGGGAAGAAGGCTCCTTGAAAGACTTTACGGTTGAAAAGAGCCTTTATGAAAAAGGATCAATTCCTCTGAATATTTTATATGAGAACAATGGAGATGTTCACCTCAATCCTTACGGAGTTATTGAAATAAGAAATATTCTTGGCAGAAAAATAGACGAAATAGAAGTTGATCCATATTTTACCATGCCAGATTCAGTAAGATTAAGAGAAGTAAAATGGGACAGGGAGTTGCTTTTTGGCAAATATACTGCCTCACTTTCTCTCAACCGGGGTTATCAAGACAAAATTGACCAGAAATCAATAAGCTTTTGGGTCGTTCCTTGGAAAATAATTTTATCCGGACTTTCAGGAATTATTGTGATGGTTTCATTATTGGTTTGGATAGTGAGTCGCTTCGAAATTAGGAGAAAAGGGAAAAGGAAGGACGTAGAACAAAAAAAAGACTCAGAGTAGCCCAAGATTTATAGTATTAATTACTTCACAAAAGCTGAATATGGAAAAATATTTTTCTATATTATTTATTCTTTTTTTGCTAGGAATAACTTGCTCAGTTAATGCTTATGTGATGTCGAGTCCAGACTACCGAATCCAATCAGATTCAATTAATATCGGCGGAGTTAGAGAAGGTTCAACCAGTTATCGCATGGAAGACACAATCGGAGAAATCGCGACCGATGGATCAGCCAGCGCTTCCTATAAATTAAAAGCCGGCTATCAGCAGATGCAAGAAATTTATATAAGCATTAGTTCCCCCGCTGATGTAACAATGGCGCCGACAATTCCCGGCATTAGCGGCGGCACAGGAGACGGCCAAGCTGTCTGGACAGTTATAACCGATAATCCTGGCGGCTATTCCCTGTATATAAAAGCAAGCACTCCTACGGCCATGCAATGTGCCAGTGGTGGTTGCAATGTTGGAGTTGATAATTTCGCCAATTATACGCCAGCGGGAGCTAATCCTGATTATAATTGGTTAATCGCAGCTGCTGATTCTGAGTTTGGTTTCAGCCCCGAAGGAAGCCACATTGTCCAGAAATACAAAGATAACGGCGTTAATACCTGCAACGCGGGTGCAAACGATACCGCCGATAAATGTTGGTACAATATTCCAAATGTCAACGAAAATATCGCCCAATCTTCTGCTTCTAATCATCCGGCTGGTACTGCAACAACCGTGAAGTTTAAAGCTCAATCAGGTTCTTCCCATTTCCAAATGGAAGGAAACTATCAGGCAACAATTACAGCTACTGCAACAGCTAATTAAGAGTAAATATAAAATGAAACTTCATGGATTTCCTAAAATAGAAATATCATCCAACGCAATAATAGTTTCATTTGTAATTGTCCTCTTTAGCTTTACCTTAGTAGCATTAGCAGCTCAATCACAAGATAGTACTAATGTTGCACAACAAGTGACCCCTGGTTGTGGTAATGGAGTCTGTGAAACGGGGGAGACCTTTGCAACTTGTCCGGCAGATTGCCCGGCCCCACCTGCGCCGCCTCCCGTAATAACGGGACCAACCGGCGGATCGTCCTCTTTTATTTATGATATTGTTGTCGCTAAAATTACTTCAGATTCAGCCACTATAACATGGAAAACAACACTGGATCCTGCTCTTTGTAAATTATTTTTGGGAGAAACTCAAGAATACGAAAAAGAAAGCATTTCCGAATACCTTCCTTCTTTTAATCACATCGCCAACTTAAGAAATCTTTCTCCAGAGACGACTTATCATTTTAAAATATTTTGCCAGAGTCAATTTTACTTTTACAAGGACGAAACCAAGGACCAGCAATTTAAAACTTTAAAGAGCCTCGACTTTACTCCACCCGCTAACGTTTCAAATTTTGAAGCAATTGCTGGAGATTCTCAAATAACAATAAAGTGGCAAAATCCTCCCGATTCAGATTTTAAAGCAGTAAAAATAATGAGGAGCGAAAAATTCTATCCATCCAATCCCTGGGAAGGCACCCCGGTTTATAACGACAAAGGCAATAATTTTACCGATACAGGTCTAGTCAATGGAAAAAGATATTATTATACAGCTTTTGCTTATGACAAAGCGGGTAATTATTCTTCAGGAGCTATTATCTCGGCCGTGCCGAGAAAGCCTGGCGAACCAGAGGTTCCGCCCGAAATACCTCCAGAAATTCCTCCAGAAGAAGTTCCGCCAGATATCGGGAAACTATCTTTAAAGGATTTTGATTTTTTCCAAGATGGCAAGAAAATTCAATTAATTGAAGATAAAATTGATATAAAAACCGAGAGTCCTTTGACAATCTCTATTAACTACGGAAAAGTTCCCGAAGTTTTAAAAACAATAATGGTTACCTTAGAAAAATCCCTTCCTCCCGAAGGAGGGAACAAAAAGTTTTTCTCATTTCTTCTAAGAATAAATCCAGAAGAAATAGCCTATCGGGCAGTTATCATGCCTCCTGAAGCAGGAGATTATCCTTTAATAATTAATCTTCTTGATTACAAAAATCAGGCTTTTAAAAAAATAAACGGTCAATTAGGAGTGGCGGGAATTATAAAACCTCCGATTTTTCCCGAGATTCCTTGGTATAAAAGATATAAGACCTACCTATATATATTGGGAGGGGTAATAGTTCTTTTTTTCACAAGGTATCTTCTTAGAAAGTTTAGATCTCAAAGGCTGGATCTAAGAACTACAACTTAAAAATCAGAATTCAGCAACTAGAATGTAAAATGGAAGATTTAAAAAATGAATCACCTTGATACAATTTACAAAATAGATTTGAGGAAAAAGCAATCTAGTAGACTGAGATTTTATATTTTTCCTCGTTTAAATTCTTCCACATTATTAATAAAGGCAATATTTGTTAGAGTTTTAGTTTTGCTAATAATAGCTAGTCTTTCTTACAATCTTTACACAATTTTTGTCTCAACTACTTCAGCCGCTTTTAATGCTCAAATTAACTATCAAGGTAAATTAACTAATGCCAGTAACGTTGCGGTTCCTGACAGCACCTATAATTTTAGATTCACGCTTTGCACAGCTTCTGATTGTGCGGGAGTAGGAGATCCGATCTGGACAGAAATATGGTGCTTTACGTCGGACGGGGTTAATTGTGACGGTGGCCCGGGAGACGACAGAAGGGTTTCTTTAACCAGCGGTCTCTTTAGCGTGCTTTTGGGCACATATAATACCAACCTCAGCAGTATTGATTTTAATCAGACTCTTTATCTTCAGGTTGAAGCTGGAGGTTCTGGCGCTACTCCTTCCTGGCAAACTTTAACGCCGAGAAAAAAACTAGGAGCAATACCTGCCGCCTTTGAAGCCGGCAATGCCGCAACAATAACAATAGCTGATGAAGCGGCAGATACAACCAGTTTCCCATTATTCGTAACAGCAGCAACTGGAAATTTGGCTGGCAAAACAAATGCAGGACTTATCTTTAATGCCTCTACTGCCCAATTACAATCCACATTAGTTTCTGCTGCGACTGGTTTTGTGCCAGATGCCAATGATGGAGCATATCTGGGAACCACGGCATTACAATTCTCTGACCTGTTTTTAGCTGAAGGAGGTGTAATCAACTGGGATAATGGTGATGCTACATTAACACAAGCGGGTGATGTGGTAACATTGGCTGGGGCAGACTTGGCCCTTGGGGCGCAGAGTTTAACAATGACTGGTTCTTTAGCAGCCACAGGGGCAAGGGTAACAAAAGGTTGGTTCACAGATTTAGAAGTTACTAATGCTATTGCCGGAAGTATAACTGGCAATGCCGCAACAATAACAATAGCTGATGAAGCGGCAGATACAACCAGTTTCCCATTATTCGTAACAGCAGCAACTGGAAATTTGGCTGGCAAAACAAATGCAGGACTTATCTTTAATGCCTCTACTGCCCAATTACAATCCACATTAGTTTCTGCTGCGACTGGTTTTGTGCCAGATGCCAATGATGGAGCATATCTGGGAACCACGGCATTACAATTCTCTGACCTGTTTTTAGCTGAAGGAGGTGTAATCAACTGGGATAATGGTGATGCTACATTAACACAAGCGGGTGATGTGGTAACATTGGCTGGGGCGAACATTGATTTTAATACTAATCTTGCCTTAAATATTGGTAATGCCGGAACTGACTTTACAGCCACTGGCGGTCTTAACCTAGCGGAAAATCTTAACATGGAAGGTCATTTAGCTGTCGGTAGCGGGGCAAGTGTTTTTACTTCAAAAGTTGTCAAATTAAAAGAGACCCTTAGTCCAACTAGCTGTACTACTGAGGCTGGTGCTCCTTGGTGTTCAGGTTTAGATCTTGATACTACTTTTACTCCGGCTGCTGCTGTATCTGCCGCAATGGGAATTGGGATTTCTAACCAAGTTACCTATTCAAGTACACCCGATGAATTGGATCAACTATTTGGAATTTATAATATAGTCCAAACGGCTGCCGGCTCAAACCAGCTATCTGCTGTTTATGGAATAGAGCTTAGTAAATCTTTTAATGTAGCGCCGGCCGATTCTTATGGAATACATATTCAGGATTTTGGCACAGCTGGTACAACTAATTCTTATGCTCTTTATATTGATTCCCAAACGGCATCAACTAATCTCTGGGATATTATTCATGCCGGGACTTCGCCAAATATCGGGATTGGAGATACCGGTACTTTAACTTGGAAAGATACCGCTAACCCCAGCCATACCTTAATGAGCTTGGCTGATGCTGGTACTACTGGAAATCTTACTGTCTCGGGCACTATTAATGGCCTTACCATCACTGGCACTTGGCAGGGGACAGCTGTTGGTGTCCAATATGGCGGCACAGGTGCTAACTTATCAGCAACTGGCGGAGCTAACCAGTTTGTCAAACAATCAGGGGCAGGAGCTGTTTTCACAGTCGGAACAATTGCCGATGCTGATGTGCCAGATACGATAACCGTTTCCAACTACTTGCCATTAGCTGGCGGTACAATGGCGGGTAATATTGATTTGAATACCAATCTACTTCTTAACATTGGTAATGCGGGAACAGATTTTGGTGCCAGTGGTGAACTAACCTTAGCTGGAAATTTAGACGTCAACGGCACAACCAATGATATCGCTGGAACTTTAAATCTTTCCGGCAACTCCCTAACTGCTTCCGGAGATTTAACTATAAATCCAACTGGCGGAGATACCAATATTACTGGTACTTTAGATGTCTCGGGCCACGGAGCTTTTGGGGCAAGTGGCGCAATAGATTCCTTAAAAATAATCGATATTGATGAAACTTTTTCTGTAAATGATCTAACTAGCTACGGGATAAACATCGACCAAACCTACAATGTGCAGGAAAACTCTGTGACCCGCTATGGAATAAATGTCAACCAAATCATTAATGGGTTATACGGTGTAGGGACAATCTATGGAGTAAATGTCGAACTTTCCATGCTTTCTAGCATCGGCGGGGGCGGGAATAATTATTCAGCTGTAAGGGCAACAGAAGTAGGCCCGGGTACAGATTCAATAAATATTGTAAATCTTTTCCATGCTGCCAATCCGAGTGGTAGAATGAGCAATTTAAGAGGTATTTACATTGAAGATTTAACTCCAGGTGGTATTCAGACAACCTACCCCATCTACCAAGCCGGGACCACAGGTTATAATGTTTTGAAGGCCCATACCTTTATCGGTGCAAATGTCACTCCAGCGGCGGGAAGTGTTTTAAATATTAATGAATATCTCGCCAGTGCAGGCACAGGTCTTTATGTTCAAGTATCCGCTACTGGGACAGCTGGAACCTATTACGGAATTGATGCCATCGCAATGGCTAGCGGTGATGCCGCCGAAGACCCAAAAACTATTCGGGCTCGCTGGGGGATAATGTTTAACAGCGTTGCACCAGCCAACGCCTGGGGAATCCACGTGGATACTCCTTACAACTTTTTGGGAACCGCCCCAACCACCGCTTACGGGATTCAGATTTCCAACCAAGGCATTGCTGGTACAACCGATGTCTACGGTCTCTATATTGCTGATCAAACCAATGCTACAAATAAATACCCCATCTACCAAACCGGCACTACCGGTACCAATATTCTTAACGCCAACACCCGCATCGGATCAACAACTGCCCCAACCACCAACTTGGATGTGACAGGTAGCGGAATTATTAGTAATTCCCTTAGGGTTGGATCAGCCGTCGCTCCAACCGTTGCCTTGGATGTAACAGGTAGCGGAATTATTGGTACCTCCCTTAGGGTTGGTTCAACCTCCGCTCCAACCGTTGCCTTGGATGTGACTGGCTCCGTTACATTCAGCGGTTCTCTTACTGGCAGTTCTGGTGCTAATACCTATGCTCTTACTTCTACCACTGCCACTGGCAACGTCTTTACTCTTACCGATCTTTCCCTTACCACTGGTGTTGGCTTTAATCTCAGTTTAAGAAGTGCTCCCACAGCTACCGCAACAAACAGAATGAGCAAAGCCTTTTTCGATTTCAGGGGAAGCACAAATGCCTCAACAATAATCGGCCAAGATTTTCAGTGGTTTCAATATACTCCTCTTGCTGGCCATACTGAATATGTTGTTGATATTCAGAACCAGAATAATTCCTTAGCGTCAGCTGATTCGACCGTCGCAGCTCTGTTACGTCTTGACAACGCCGATACTACAGCGAGCAGTAGCATCGTGGTCACTGACGCTCTTCGTATTGAGAACACCGGAAACATTTCGGGTGGCATTACCAATGCCATCAATATTGCTGATTCAGACATTACAAATGATATAGTTCTCCAAAACGGTGAAATTATTAATAACGAAAGCGATGGCACAATCGCTTTTACCGACGGTACAAATACTCTTTTGGAAATAAAGGCTTTAAGTACTAATTTTGGTGCTTATCTTGAAACCGGTGCAAGCATTGACAAAAACTCCTACTTTGGAGAAGAATTTAACTTTGCTCGAGGTGCCTTGTCTGCCGATACTGCCGGTGGTGGTATCGAAACATCATTTGGAGACAGCGGTATGTGGGGAACCTACGAACAAGCAGTTACTGAGTGTGAGTTTGCCAACACTGCCGATATAGTTGGTGGTATAGCTCGGCTTACTGCCAATGCAGCTTCTAACGAATGCGCTCTCATAGTTGATGATGCAATCAATAATGCCCGATTGATTATTGCTCCAGCCAACTTACCGGTAATTATCATGAAAGTCAGACCGAGCCAAGCTGACGCAACTAGTTACTCATATGTTGGTATAGCTGATAGTACCGATGCACTCGCTACGGCCCCAACCAACTTCATTGGTTTTTCTAATAACGGCGGGACTGGCTGGGTTGGAATGACCATTAGTAACGAGGCCGGTGGCGGCACAAGTACGGTCACCTGCAGCGGATCTACAATTTCTACCGCTCAGTTTGCACTCCTTAAGATAGAAGTTACCAGCAATTCAAACGTTAACTTCTACGTGGATGACGATGTTTCAAATGGCATCAGCTGGATAAGCTGCGGAAGCGCGACCACAGAAAACAATATTCCTGATGCTGCTCTGGCACCAGAAATACACTGGCAAGAACGCGCTGGCGGTGCAAGCAGCTACCTAGACACCGATTTTATTAGAATCTGGCAGGACGATTCTGTTGCTACTCCGGATCCTTTCCCAGCACAAACTGGTCCAGTCCCCGCTGACTTCGAAGGAAAATCAGCACTGACGCAAGTCTATCCAGCTGATGATTTGAATCTGGAGCCCGGAACTTTAGTTTCACTTGATACTACTGCAAACGATGTGAAGGTAAAAACAAGCGATAAGGCCTATGATCACTTACTTGTGGGTATAGTTGCGAATAACACTGGTCTGGGCTTAGACAATAGTACTATCGATGGTGTTCGGGTCGCTGTCGGCGGCCGAACGAGAGTGAAAGTCTCTACTAAAAACGGACCAATCGCCATTGGAGACCCGTTGACGAGCTCCTCTGTTCCCGGTGTAGCAATGAAAGCAACCAAAGCAGGTCCTGTAGTTGGAAAGGCTTTGGAATCCTTTAACGGAGCAGAGGACGAGATTGACAAAATAATGGTTTTTGTTAACGTCTCTTACTATTTACCACAAGATCTTTTAGATAAATTAAATAATCAAAAACAGAACACAGGTAACATAACAGAGATAGCTTCTGATTTCACTGATATGGTTAAACAAGTCTTAGCTTCACTTGGACTTCTCATTGAAAACGGCATAGCCCAAGTTCAGAAATTAATTGCCGGTGTTATTGAGACAGGAAATTTAAAAGTTGGCAGTCCTGAAAAACCAACAGGAATTTCGATTTATGACGAAGACACCGGCAAACCCTATTGTATAAAAATGAAAGCAGGGCAAATGATAAGTACGTCCGGAGAATGCCAAACAGTCTCGCAGCCACCAGCCGAACAGCCATCACCCGAACAGCCGCCAGTTGATAATCCGCCAACCGAACCAACTCCTCCCGAAGCAACACCTCCTTCTCAAGTTTCGTCCGAGCAAACTTCTTCCGGCCAACCATCTCCCGAACCAACACCTGGAATAGGTAATTCTTCTACTGAATCTCAAGTAGAACAACCGATAGTTGAATCTGAGTCCGTCCAATCTAGTGAGTCAGCCAGCGATGGTCAAGCCGGCGAGATTAATCAATAATTATAATAATTGACACTGTTTTAAATAAAGAATAAAATAAAACTACGTTGTGTATTTTTTATGAGAGAACAACTTATCAAAATCTTTTCAAAAATTATTGAATGGGGAATCATACTTTTAGTCTTCTTACTTCCCTTATTTTTTTTGCCAATTACCAGTGAATCATTTGAATTTCCAAAACAGATTCTATTATTTCTAGGAATAAGTTTCCTAACAATTATCTGGGTTGTAAAAATGATTCTTGAGAAGTCGGTTAAGATTTTACATAGCCCCGTTACTCTGCCTGTTCTTATTTTTTTCGGCGTCTTTTTTATCTCAACTGTTTTTTCTATTCACCGTTTTTCATCAATCTTCGGTCCTTACCCCAGGCTCCATGGAGGGTTGGTAAGTTTAATTAGTTATTTGCTCACCTTTTTCTTGGTGGTCGCCAATGTAAAAGAAAGAAAACAGATTACTAGGATTCTCTTTGTCTTTTGTCTATCCGGTTTTATTGTGACAATGATTGGTCTTGCTAATTTCTTTGACTTTTCTATTTTAAGAAATCTTCTTGCGGGCCGTTTTTTGACTCCGGCCGGTTTTTCTGACAGCGCTGCTTTCTTTTTGGCTTTGCTGTTTCCCATTTTGGCTTCTGCCTTTTTACTTGAGGAAAACTTGATTTTGAGAATTGTCTCTGGCTTTATAGGGTTCTCTTTCCTTCTTTATATTTTCTTGATTAACCAAATGATAGCGATATTGGCAGTTTTTCTAACATTTCTTTTAATTATTATTTTCAGTAATCTAAAACTAGAAAAGGGTCAGGCAGCAAGGTTTGGAATTGCCTTTTTACTTTGTCTCCTTCTTTTAACTATTAATAACGTCGGATTTGTTAAATCAAAAATTCCCTCCCTTAGAGATCGTCAGGTCCAGCATGATTTAAGTATCAATCCAGATACGGCCTGGGCAATTACTACTGGCGGATTCCAAAGTCTGAAAATCTTGGCTTTGGGATCAGGACCCGGGACTTTCCTCTTTGACTTCACTAGTTTCAAACCACCGAGATTTAACCAAACTTCTCTTTGGGATCTCCGTTTCGAAAAATCCTATAATGAATACTTCCAGATTGCCTCAACCGTTGGACTATTAGGCTTACTTTTCTTTCTATATATACTGTGGACAATAGCCAAGATTTCCCAGAAAATCTGGCAAAAGAAAGATTTTCTCTCCCAAGTCTGTCTTTTCCCAGTCTTACTTTTTATTTTTATAAGTTTTTTCAGTCCCGCTATTACCCTAACTAATTGGATTTTCTGGCTTTTCCTTGGCCTTACATTATCCTCTGTCTACTTAATCAAATTGGAGGGGGTTAGAGAGGTTGAACTCTCTTTAGCCGCAATTCAGCCCCAAAATAAGCCTGAAACAAAAGGAGAGATTTTACCGTGGATTTTAGGCCTGATAGTTATTCTGATATTATTACCTCTGCTTTGGCAGGAAATAAATATTCTTCGGGCCGAAATCTTTTTTGCCAAATCTCAAAACAGACAGGCTAATGCTGATGTAATTCTGCAATCTCTGGGAAGGGCCCGGAATTTAATGCCAGCTCAAGATAACTATCGGAGAACTCTTTCAGCCACCACTCTCAATTTTGCCCTTATCGGCCAGCAACAAAAAGTATTAACCGAGGATGCTAAACAGCAGCTTTTGCAGACTGCGGTGCTTGAAGGTCAGTTGGCAACACAACTGGATCCACTCAATATCTTCAATTGGGAGAATTTGCAACAAGTCTATAGTGTTGTTACTGTCCCTCGCCAAGAAGACTTGCTTATTAATAATGTTATCCCTCAGGAAATTTTATTAGATCCCTTTAACCCCCGTCATTACAATGATCGAGGCTGGCTCTATTTCAATCTGAAGAACAACTCTGAAGCCGCAAAGGATGATTTCCGGACTGCCATTCGTTTAAAGCCAGACTTTCCTGATGCTCATTATAATTTAGCCAGAGTTTATAAAGGAGAAGGGGAGAAAGATTTGGCCTTAACAGAATACGAGCAGACCTTAAATTTATTGAACCAACAGATTTCTTCTTTGGAAGCAATTGCAGCAAATCGACCCAATATTCAAACAACTGTTAGCCAGCTGAAGCAGTCATCAGATCAGATTAGAAAAGAGAAGGAAGATCTTCAGGCTCAAATTGAAGCAGAAAAAGCAAAACCGCCAGAAACACAACCACCGGCCGAAGGAACTCCTGCACCACCCAGCACAACACCCCCTCCACAAGGATAGAGGGAGAGTTGACCCTCCACCACTTTTGCTTTCCAATCAACGCTTTTTCCGAAATAGAACTAAAAAGCGTGTTAAACTTCTGCGGCACACTTAACACGAATAATGTTGTCCGCCTTCGGCGGACTGGCCTATCCGGCCACCGTGTGCCGCCAGTAGATTAAACGGCAAAAGTGGTGTGGGGGTTGACAAATTTTTCAAAGGTATTAAAATAAAGACACATCTTAAGTTAGAAGGGAACCCCCCATTTGAATATTCAAAATACTAAAACTTAAAAAGATCTCTGCCCTAAAAAGATCTAGTTGAGGGTTTTTTTGTGTTTTATCCTCCGCCTTTTTTGTTTGTATGGAAACTAAAATAAGAACCTCGCCTTCGGCGAGAACCTTGATTCCTTCGGAATTAAGAACCTCGCCTTCGGCGAGAACCTTGAATGCTATGCATATAAAAAATTTTACTAAATCTAAAATTTCCTTAGACCCTCCTTATTTAATTGAAGTCCAGAAAGGAAGCTGGAATAATTTCTGGCAGCGTGATTTAAAAGAGCTTTTTGTTGAAACCTCTCCCATAAGAGATTATACGGGTAAGGAGTTGGAGCTCTGGTTTTTGGACTATAAATTAGATGAGCCAAGATATAGGTCAGATTTGGCGGCTAGAAAAAATAATGACTCTTATGAATCAGCTCTTAGGGTAAAGGTTAGATTAGTTAATCTCAAAACAAAAGAAATTAAAGAGCAAGAAGTCTTTTTATCTGATTTCCCCATTATGACTGAAAGGGGAACTTTTATTGTGAATGGAGTCGAGAGAGTAATTGTTTCCCAGCTTATTCGTTCGCCGGGAGCTTTTTTCACTCTTCAAATAATTACCGGCAGAAATTGTTTTGGGGCAAAGATCATTCCTAATCGGGGAGCTTGGTTGGAATTTGAGACGGAAAATTCAGGATTTATAGGAGTAAAGATTGATAGAAAAAGAAAATTACCCGCTACTACTCTCTTGCGGGCTCTGGGCGTTGACAAAGATTCTCAAATAAAAGAAATCTTCCAGCCTTTTGACCGAGGAGAAATTAGCTATATTAAAGAAACCTTAGAGAGGGACCCAACTCATAATCAAGCTGAAGCTTTGGTGGAAATTTATCGGAGATTGAGGCCGGGCGATTTAGTCACTCCAGAGACCGCCCGAGAATTATTTGAGAATATGTTCTTTAATTTCGAAAGATATGATTTATCCAAGGTTGGTAGATGGCGAATGCGACAAAGACTCCCGGAGGTTTTGTCGCAAAGCTCATTTATTGTCTCGTCTCTATCTGATAAGAAAGTACAGGATGCAAAATATAAAACAGTTACCGAAGAGATTACCGTAAAAGACCGAGTTCTGAAAGCAGAAGATGTGGTGGCTACCATTGCAGAAATTATCAGGCTAAACAATGATCCCGAAGCTAAGCCTGATCAGATTGACCATTTAGGAACAAGGAGAGTAAGAGTTTTGTCTGAGCTTTTACAAAACAGATTAAGAGTAGGCCTGATGAGAATGGAAAGAATTATTAAAGATAGGATGTCTACTTTTGATATTGCCACTTTAACTCCGGCTCAGCTGATTAATCCCCGAACATTTATGGCGGTAGTCAAAGAATTTTTTACCTCAAGCCAGATAGCTCAATTTATGGATAATGAAAATCCCTTGGCTGAATTAGAACATAAAAGAAGATTATCAGCTACGGGACCTGGAGGTTTAACTAGGGAAAGGGCTGGTTTTGAAGTAAGAGATGTCCAACCTTCCCATTATGGTAGAATTTGTCCTATCCAGACTCCAGAAGGGCCGAATATTGGTTTAGTTGGCCACTTAGCTACTTTTGCGAAAATTAATCCTTATGGTTTTTTGGAGACTCCTTATTTCAAGGTTGAGAAGGGTAAAATATCAGATAAAATCCAATACCTTAATGCTTACGCGGAAGAAAGAGTAAATATTGCCCCAGCTGGGATTAAAATTGACGAAGGAGGTAATATCTTGGAGGAAAGGGTAGAAGCCAGAGTGAATGGGGAGCCCGGCGAGATAGAGAAAGAAAAGATTGATTTTATTGATGTTTCTACCCAGCAATCAATTTCTTTAGCTACTTCTTTGGTGCCATTTTTACAAAATACTGATGCTAACCGAGCTTTAATGGGATCTAATATGCAACGCCAAGCAGTACCCTTAATTAGGCCAGAAAGGCCGCTGGTTTGTACTGGCCTAGAAAAAAGAGTAGCTTCTGATTCTGGCCAGTGTGTGGTTGCTGGAGAAGATGGAATTGTAGTAAGTGTTGATGCTAATCATATCAAAATAAAAACCAAGAAAGGCAAGGGAAAAACCAAAGATAAGCTCTATGAGCTAAGGAATTTTATCCGCTCTAATCAATATACTTGCATTCACCAAAAACCCGTGGTTAGAAAGGGTCAAATCGTAAAAAAGGGAGATATTTTAGCTGATGGAGCGGCAATCTCAGAAGGATTTCTAGCTCTTGGTAGGAATGTGTTAGTTGGTTTTCTACCTTGGCGAGGAGGGAATTTCGAGGATGCAATTCTAATTTCAGAAAAATTAGTAAGAGATGATGTTTTTACGTCAATTAACATTGAAAATTTTAGTTGTGATATCAGAGAAACAAAATTAGGACCTGAAATTACCACTTCTGATATCCCGAATGTCGGCGAAGAAAGACTGAAAGATCTTGACGAAGAAGGATTAGTAAGAGTGGGAGCAGAAGCTTTGCCAAATGATATTCTAGTTGGAAAGATTTCTCCCAAAGGAGAAGTCGACTTAACAGCTGAAGAAAGATTATTAAGAGCAATTTTTGGAGAGAAAGCTAGGGAAGTTAAGGATACTTCTTTGCGAGTGGAGCATGGCAAAAAGGGAAGAGTAATTGAAGTTAAAGTCTGGGAGAGGGAAAAGGGAGCAAGACTAGAGCCCGGTGTTATAAAGAGAATTGAGGTTGAGGTAGCTGAAATAAGGAAAATCCAAGCCGGTGATAAATTAACTGGCCGCCATGGAAACAAAGGAGTAGTTTCTAGAGTTCTACCAGAAGAAGATATGCCATTTTTAGCCGACGGTACACCAATCGATATTATTTTAAATCCTCTAAGTGTAGCTTCAAGAATGAATTTAGGTCAGATTTTAGAAACCCATTTAGGATTGGCAGCTAAAAACTTAGGTTATATTGCCGTTTCTCCTGGTTTAGCTGGTGCTACTGAAAAAGATATAAAAGAGGAATTAAGAAGGGCTGGCTTACCTGAAGATGGGAAAATAGCCTTATGTGACGGCCAGACTGGTGACTTTTTTGAAGAGAAAATTACTGTTGGCTATATTTATATGCTTAAATTAATCCATATGGTTGCAGACAAAATTCATATGCGTTCAATCGGGCCCTATTCTCTGATAACTCAGCAACCCTTGGGTGGGAAAGCCCAATTTGGTGGTCAAAGGTTTGGAGAAATGGAAGTTTGGGCGTTAGAAGGATATGGAGCAGCCACCATTTTACAAGAAATGCTGACTATCAAATCTGATGATGTTGCCGGTAGAGCGGCTGCTTATGAAGCTATCTTAAAAGGAGAACAGATTAAACCGCCCAACCTGCCAGCCTCTTTCAATCTGTTGGTTAGTGAATTAAAAGCATTAGCATTAAATATAGAAGTGAAAGAGAAGCCTCGAGAAAGAGAACAAAGAACAGAAGGCAGAGAACAATAAAAAGAAGAATATTGTTCTTTGTTCCTTGTTCTCTGTTTATTAAATTATGAGAGTAGCTGACTTAGAATCAATTCAAATAAAATTAGCTTCACCTGAAGGAATTTTATCTTGGTCGCATGGCGAGGTAACAAAGCCAGAAACCATTAATTACCGTACCCAACGAGCAGAAAAAGAAGGTCTTTTTGATGAAAGAATTTTCGGTCCGACAAAAGATTACGAATGTTATTGTGGAAAATACCGAAGGATCCGCTATAAAGGAATTGTCTGTGATAAATGCGGGGTAGAAGTGACAAAGTCTCAGGTGAGGAGAGAAAGAATGGGCCATATAAAATTAGCCTGCCCAGTTTCTCATATCTGGTTTTTAAGGGGAGTCCCCTCGAGAATGGGAATGGTTTTAGATATTCCCTCTCAGCAATTAGAGAGATTGATTTATTTTGCCGCATATATTGTCATTAAAGTAGACGAGGAGGCCAAAAAGAAGGTTCTTGAGGAAATTGACCGAGAATACAAGCAGAAAGCGAAAAAAGAAAAGCCCCGATCTGTTAAACCATCAAAGAAAAATAAAAATCAACTACAAGAATTAAAGACAGCCAGAGATATGGCGAGAGAAGAAGTCTTGTCAATAAAACCCCTGAAAATCCTATCTGAGGTAAATTATCATAATCTTTCTTTGAAATATGGCGAGGTTTTTGAAGCCGGAACCGGGGCAGAAACCCTTCGAAAGACCTTTGAAGATATCGATCTAGGGAAGGAAATTTCTAAACTAAAAAAAGAACTAGAAAAGGTTTCTCTAATAACCCAGAGAAAGATTTTAAGAAGATTAAAACTTCTTCAGGTAATGGAAAAGGCAAAAATAAGACCAGAATGGATGTTTATAACAATTTTACCTGTCTTACCCCCAGATTTGAGACCAATGGTCCAGTTAGACGGAGGAAGATATGCCTCTTCCGACCTGAATGATCTCTATCGGAGAGTGATAAACCGAAATAATCGATTAAAATATTTGATTGAGGTGAAAGCTCCTGAAGTAATTGTCCGAAACGAAAAAAGAATGTTGCAAGAAGCGGTTGACGCTTTGATTGATAACAGTATGAGAAAGGGGACAACAACTCAGGCAACAACTGGCGGAAGGAGACTTCTAAAATCTTTAGCTGATATGCTTAAAGGAAAACAAGGAAGATTCCGTCAGAATCTTTTAGGAAAGAGAGTTGATTATTCTGGGAGATCAGTTATTGTTGTTGGGCCAGAATTAAAACTTAACCAATGCGGTCTGCCAAAGAAAATGGCATTGGAGTTATTCAAGCCTTTTGTTATCAACAAAATTTTAGAAAAAGAGTTATCCTATAATGTCAGGGGTGCTTCACACTTGATTGAAGACGAAACTGATGAGGTCTGGGCTATTCTAGAGGAGGTTGTTAAGGGTAAGTTGGTTCTCTTGAACAGAGCTCCAACCCTACATCGGCTCGGCATCCAAGCTTTTCAACCAATTTTGATTGAAGGAGAAGCGATTAGGGTGCATCCTTTAATTTGTAGAGCCTTTAACGCTGATTTTGATGGCGATCAAATGGCTGTTCATCTTCCTTTGTCAGAGGAAGCCCAGAAAGAAGCCAGAGAAATTATGTTGTCATCTCTTAATCTTTTAAAGCCAGCCATTGGCACTCCGATTGTCGCACCAAGCCAAGACATTGTTTTAGGTTGTTTTTGGATTACTAAGATAAAAGAAGAAGCTAAAGGAGAAGGAAAGCTTTTTGGCTCTCAAAACGAGGCTATTTTAGCTTATGATACCGGAGTGGTGGATTTAAGAGCTAAAGTTAAGGTTCGGATTAAAGATGAATTTATAGAGACATCAGTCGGGAGAATTCTTTTTAATAGAACCCTGCCTCCAGAAATTCCTCTTACCAATGAAGAGGTGAATGGGAAAAAACTTGAAAAGATAGTCAGTATAATTATTGAAAGGGTTAGTTCGGAAAATTCGCAAATTTTTCTTGATAAAATTAAAGAATTAGGTTTCTTCGCTGCTACCAAATCAGGAATTTCGTGGGGAATGGATGATCTAGTGGTACCGGTAGAGAAGGGAAAAATAATTCAAGCTGCTGAAAAAGAAGTAGAAGCCATAGATAGGCATTATAAAAAAGGACTATTGTCAAGAGAGGAAAAAAGAATTCAGGTGATTGAAGTCTGGCAACGAGTAAAATCAGAGATTGAAAAATTAGTTCCTAAGGCTTTACCTCCTTTAGGTTCTGTTTTCACAATTATTTCATCGGGAGCAAGAGGATCATGGGCCCAGCCCGTTCAAATGGCCGGGATGAAAGGGCTTGTTACCAACCCCGTAGGTCAAATAATTGAATTACCTGTTAAACATTCTTATAAGGAGGGTCTTGATATTCTAGAATATTTCATTTCCACTCATGGAGCCAGAAAAGGAACAGCAGACACAGCCTTGAGAACTTCGACTGCTGGCTATCTGACAAGAAGGCTGATTGATGTTGCTCATGAGATTATAATTACAGAGGAAGACTGCAAGACCTCGGCTTTTTTTACTATCCTTAGGGAAGATGCCGAAGAGATTGGCCAAAATTTCCTCTTAAAAGTCTTGGGGAGAATAGTTGCAGAAGATATAAAATCTAAGACAGAAGATAAAAGAAGTAAGACCATTGTCCAAAAGGGAGAAATTATTGATTGGGCTAAGGCTAATTTAATAACCGATCTCGGGGTCAGAGAGATTAAGATTTACTCTCCTTTAAATTGTCAAAGTCTAAGAGGAATTTGCCAGAAGTGTTATGGATGGGATTTAGGGAATAATCAGCTGATTAAATTAGGGTCAGCAGTTGGAATTGTTGCTGCCCAAGCAATAGGGGAACCAGGCACCCAATTGACAATGAGAACTTTTCATCTGGGAGGGGTAGCTGGCGAAGGAGATATTACCTTAGGTTTACCTCGGGTGGAGGAGGTTTTCGAATCAAGACCTCCTATAAGAGAATCCCAACTTTCAAGCGTTGATGGTAAAGTTTTAGAGATTACACCAGAGAGAACTATTAAGATAAAAGGAGAAAGTAAAACTTCCAAGAAAAAATCAGAGATAGTTGAATATAAAATCCCAGCTAGGCAAATAATTTTAGTAAATGTTGGAGATCCAGTTAAAAAGGGACAGCCCCTTTCTGAAGGAGATCTTAATCTAAAGGACCTTTTCCGACTAACAAATCAAGAGGAGGCTCAAAGATATATCGTCAAAGAGATCCAGAAAGTTTATACTTCGCAAGGAGCAACCATCAATGATAAACATATTGAGGTAATAATTAGACAGATGTTTTCCCGGCTAAGAATTAAGGATGAAGGAGATAGTTATTTTACAGCCGGTGAAATTAGAGAAAAATCTGCTGTTCTTGAGGTTAATCTTGCCTTAAAAAAGGCAAAGAAAAAACCAGCCACTTTCCAGCCAGTTTTATTAGGAATTTCCAAAGTTGCCCTAACAACAGAATCATTCTTATCAGCTGCCTCTTTCCAAGAGACCTCCAGGGTTTTAATTAAAGCAGCAATTGAGGGTAAAGAAGATAGATTGAGGGGGCTGAAAGAAAATGTTATTATAGGTAAATTGATTCCCGCTGGCACAGGTTTTAAAAAATAAAAAATGGCCAGAAACAAAAAGGGTAAAAACAATAAAAACTCTCAAAAGAAAAACCCTCTTAAGATTGGCCTTCTTGACGAAACTAAAAAAAAGATAATCGGGGTAATATTAACCGTCTTATCTTTAATTTTAATTTTGAGCTTTTTTGATTTAGCAGGCTGGGGAGGACGTTTCCTTAAAGGAATTTCCATTTTCCTAGTTGGAAGAACTGCTTTCTTGCTTCCCCTTCTTTTTATTAGTATTGCCATCCTATTTTTCAGGACAGAATACCGTAGGGTTTATTACCCAGTTCTTTTAGGTGTTCTAATTTTTATATTAGGTATTTCAGCAACCCTAAGCCTAGTTGCGCCCCTAGAAAAACAGAGAGAGATGGGAGGAATTCTAGGCTACTTTATTTATCGACCAATTTTTTCAATCTTTGATTTCTGGGCTTCAATCGGTATATTTTCTGCTTTTAGTTTAATTGGTATTTTAATTTTAGCTCAATTCCTTTTACCAAAGAAAGATAAAGAGGTGTCGCCAGAAGAAAAACAACCCTCTTTAATCAAAAAGATTTTTTTACCTAAATTTGAAGTAAAGGAAATTCCTCCGACGACAAAAGAAATGGAAGTTTCTCTGCCTGGAGTTTCAAAGTTTCCCACTACCCAACCAACCACACCTCTAGATTTAAAGATTAAAACAATTACCGAGGGAATTTCAGCCTACCAAACCCCTCCCCTTAACCTGCTTGAAGCAGAATCAGGCTCTCCTTCTGCTGGCGATATCAAAACTTACTCAGCCATAATCAAAAGGACCCTTCAGAATTTTGATATTCCAGTTGAAATGGGTCAAGTTAATATTGGACCAACTGTCACCCAGTATACTTTAAAGCCAGCTGAAGGCGTAAAATTATCTAAGATTACCGGCCTAAGCAACGATCTCGCTATGGCTCTAGCTGCCCATCCTATCAGGATAGAAGCTCCCATCCCAGGGAAATCATTAGTTGGAATAGAAGTACCCAATAAAGTTAGAAGTTTAGTTAGGTTGAAAAATCTTCTCAGCCATCCTGATTTTCAAAATTCTCCCTCGCATTTGACTTTTGCTTTAGGAAGAGATGTTACAGGTTCCTCGGTGTTTGCTGACCTGGCTCGGATGCCCCATCTTTTGATTGCCGGTTCTACCGGTACTGGAAAAACCATTTGTTTGAATAATATAATTATCAGTCTTTTGTATAAAAATTCTCCAGAGATTTTGAAACTTATTTTGATTGATCCGAAAAGAGTAGAATTCCCAGTTTATAATCCCTTAAATCATCTTTTGACACCGGTGATTCTCGATATTAAACAGGCAGTGAATGCTCTAAAATGGCTGATAATTGAAATGGAGAGAAGGTTCGAAATTTTCGCTGCCAAAAAGGCTCGGGATATTATAAGCTATAACGAGATTATAGCTGGGAATAGGAAAATAGAGAAAGAAAACAAAGAGCTAGAATCAGACCCTCAGAATTCAATTATGCCTTATATTGTTTTAGTTATTGATGAGTTAGCTGATTTAATGGCTGCCAAGGGAAGAGAGATTGAAGCAGGGATTGTTAGGTTGGCCCAAATGGCCAGGGCCGTAGGGATTCATTTAATAGTAGCTACTCAAAGGCCTTCAGTTGAGGTAGTTACTGGTTTGATCAAAGCTAATATCACTTCACGAATTGCTTTCCAAGTTGCCTCTCAAGTTGATTCTCGAACAGTTTTTGATATGGCAGGAGCTGAGAAACTTTTAGGTTCGGGTGATATGTTATATATTTCTTCGGAAATTGCCAAACCCAAAAGAATCCAGACAGCCTATGTTTCAGACAAAGAAATAAAAAGAGTAGTGGGTTGGTTAAGGTCTAAGGGGCAAGAGATTGGGAACGGAAGGGTTGAGTTAAAAGAAATGGAGGAAGCTCTTAATAGGGATTTAACAACTGACGAAGATTTTGAAATTTTTGCTGGGGGCGAGGATCCTTTATATGATGAGGCAAAAAGATTAGTTATTGAAACAAGAAAAGCTTCCGCCTCTTTTTTGCAGAGGAGATTAAGAGTTGGCTATGCTAGAGCTGCCAGACTTTTAGATATGCTAGAGGAAAAAGGGATAGTGGGGCCTGGCGAAGGAGCTAAACCTCGCGAGGTTTATGGAGATAAAATAACCAATTTTTAATTTTAAAATTTTGCCAGATGATAGAAATTAGACATCTATTACTAAAAATGATATCTTATTAAAAAGATGAAAAAACAAAAAAAAGAAAAAGAAGAAAAAGAAAAAGGAGATTTGGAAGAGGCGATTGAGGAGATAAAACAAAAATTTGGAGAAGGGGCAATTATGAAACTTAAAGAGGTCAGACCGGTTGATATTGATGTTATCCCGACAGGTTCTATTTCTTTGGATTTAGCTTTAGGGGTGGGGGGAGTTCCAAGGGGGAGAGTGATTGAGATTTATGGTCCTGAAATGACAGGTAAAACTACTTTGGCCCTTCATATTTTAGCTGAAGTCCAAAAAAAAGGTGGGATTGGAGCTTTTATTGATGTTGAACATGCTTTAGACCCTGACTATGCCAAAAAAATTGGAGTTAATATTGATGAACTTCTAATCTCCCAACCTGATTCTGGGGAACAAGCCTTACAAATTGTTGAAACTTTAGTTAGATCTGGCCAAGTTGATGCTATTGTTATTGATTCTGTGGCAGCTTTAGCCCCAAGGGCAGAGATTGCGGGCGAGATGGGAGAATTCCAAATTGGTCTCCAGGCAAGATTAATGTCTTCAGCTCTAAGAAAGCTCTCTGGAGTTATTGCCAAGACTAAAACTGCGGTTATCTTTTTGAATCAAACAAGAATGAAAATAGGAGTGATGTTTGGGAATCCCGAAACCACGCCCGGTGGTTTGGCATTAAAATTTTATGCATCAGTTAGGATTGATTTGAGAAGAATTGCCCAGATAAAACATGGTGAAGAAATTATTGGCTCGCGAATTAAAGCAAAAATTGTCAAAAATAAGGTAGCTGCCCCTTTTAGGATTACTGAATTTGATATTTATTACAATGAAGGAATTTCCTATTTTGGAGATATTCTAAATACGGCTTTGAAGCAAGAGATTGTTAAAAAAAGCGGGAGCTGGTTTGAGTACGATAATAAAAAATTAGGCCAGGGTATGGAAGCAAGTAAAACTTTTCTAAAAGAGAACCCAGATATAGCAGATAAAATAAAAGAATTAATAGTGGGCCCGGTCAAGAAAGATTCTTAGACTTTAACAAGAATCTATCAAAAAATCGCCTTTAAGGCGATTTTTTGGTAGAATGAAATAAAAGAGTTTTCTTAATTAATTCTAGAATGCCAAAATCAAAACATAGGCCTTTGAAAAAAGATAAAACAGAGCATAAAATTGTTTCCTATTTTATTTTAAGAAAATTAGCAGAAATTATTCCCTTAGAAGCTGCTGAAAAATTAACAAATTTATTAATGACTTCAAAGGAATTATTAGATAAATTTGGTTTAGGTACTCCTGATGAGAACGATATAAAAGCTAATAGAAAAGGAATAAAGGAAGCCAGCGAAGATATTATAAAGAAAAGACCTTATAGATATAAAATAGGCACCAAGAGGTTAATTAAAGATTTAATGATATATTTACGTTTAAAACATTGAATCTTTTAAAGTCTACAGTTCCTATTTTAAATTAAGAATTCAAAGCGGAGAGCTAATTGCTCTACAATTATCTTCTTGCGGGGCTGCGTCCTTACGCCAATTTTGGTAGTGAGGGGGGATTTTTATTTTGCAGGGGAAAAGGTATAATAAGGGAAGTTAGTTATGAAAATACAAAACATAAAACTTTGGATTTCTGGCATAGTCGTATTTTTACTACCTTTAATTATAATCGGTTCGAAGCCAGCTCTCGAGAGTGTCTCTATGGTAATATTCGGCAGTTCTTATGAAACTGGCATTACCCCCTTATTCATCCCTTTAGATCTAGGGGAAGGGTCTTTATCATTTATTTTACCGACAATATTTCTTTTGGGTTCGTTTATGATATTTCTTTTTTTCTTGCTAAAAGATGTGTTTACTAAAAAAAGCTTCTTTATAAAATGGTTTATTGCTAATTTATTTTATTCAGGATATATATCTATTTTTAACTTCAAAGAGGCTTCCTCCTGTTTTGAATCCACTTGTCTGGCCATTATGGGGGCGATAACAATAGCTTTCCCGATTTTAGTATTTGTTGCAACGTTTATTGAGGCAGTTATCCTATTTAGAAGGAAAAAGGGGATAGTGGTTTCGGCTCAATAATTGGCTAATAAATCTTTCATCTGTCTTAAGACCACAAAGACACTTATATATTTCTTCCTAATAAAGATAAAAAGATCGTCCGATAAGACGACAACAAAAAATAAAATATAAAACGGCTATCAAGTTAGGTAACCGTTTTTCTAAATAAAAATAGAAAACTCTTGTTTACTTAGCAGTATATGGTAGCAGGCCTAAATGTCTGGCTCTTTTTATAGCTTTAGCTAGCTTTCTTTGATGGGATGCGCAAACTCCTGTTCTTTTTCTTGCCCTGATTTTGGCTAAACTCGAAATAAAACGGGATAAAATTTCCGTATCTTTAAAATCGATCTCTTTAATATTTTTTTGGCAAAAATAACACTGCATTATTTTAAAAATCTTTTCTAATTTTTATATTTTTAAAAAGGGATTTCTCCGATATTAATTTCTTCCTCTGGTTCTTCAATAATGGGAATTTTTTCTTGCTGAATCGGTTTGTCTTCCTGCGGAATTACTTTCCCTGCTGCTCTGGGGCCTAACTGGAGTCTCTCGGCTATAACTTCTGTCTTATATCTTCGATTACCAGTTTGGTCCTGCCAGGATCTTGTCTCTATTCTTCCTTCAATTAGAGCTAAAGACCCCTTTGTTAAATATTGAGAAGCAATCTCGGCTAATCTCCGCCACAAAACCACATTATGATATTCAGTTTTTTCCTGTTTTTGACCGCCATCTCTATCTGTCCAGACTCTGTTGGTGGCGAGCCTAAAAGAACAAACTGTTTGACCTCCGGGAGTTGATTTTGCTTCAGGGTCAGTGGCTAATCTGCCAATAAGTATAACCTTATTTAAATTCATAGAATTTTTTATTCGCCTAATATTTCTTCTAATTTTTTCTCAAGGTCTACTAATTCGACCTTTTCTTTTTTTATTTTCTCCCGAGTTTGATCAGGTACAGACTCCTCTATTTTTTTTGTTCTTACTGGTTTTTCTTGAGCTTCTGACTTTTTAGGTGATTCTTTTGTAAATATAGCATAACGGATAATTTGACCCTTTGCATCAAGATCCTTAGTGAAATTCCCCACATTTTCAGGCTCAAAATAGAAGTTAAGATTTACAAAATAGGCCTCTACCTCTTTTTTTATTGGATAGGGCAATCTTCTTCTCTGAGGATTCGGGATTTCAGCTGTCATGCCGCCTTTTTCTCGAATAAAATTACTTATTTCTTCTGAGAAATCTCTAGCTTCTTTTTCGTCTAACTTCGGAGAAATGAAATAAGTTAGTTCGTAAAATCTCATGTATATTTTTACTAATAAAAGAAATTTATTTTAAATTTAGATTTTAAATTCTATAACATCGCCATCTTCAACAATATAATCTTTACCCGTTGTTTTTATCATTCCTAGTTCTCTGGCTTTATGCCACGATTCTGCTCTAATTAATGACTCCCAATCGATTACTTCAGCTTTAATAAATTTATCTTCAAAATCAGAGTGAACTTTTCCTCCAGCCTCCGGAGCTAAAGCTCCTTTCTTAACTGTCCAGGCCCGGGTCTCTTTCCCGCCAGCTATCGTATAGAATGTAATTAAATCAAGAATATTATAGCAAAATGTGATTAATTGATCAAGGTAAGATTTAATTCCCAATTCTTGAAAATCATTCTCTGAAAAATCTGAAAATTCCTCTTCTTCCCTTAGATTCATTACTAAATGTTCAAATTTTAAATCTTTTACTGTACCATCACTATTTAAAATATACAAAATTGGTTTTGCAGTTAAAAACTGGTATTCTTTAATTTCTAATTTTTCTTCGTCGTTTAAATTAACTTCAGAAATTAACTTTCCTTCTGAAATAATAATCTTCACTCTTTTTATCAGGTCTATTTTTTTTAAAAATTTTTTATCTCCTTTTGAATCTTTCTCTATCTTGGGGATTATATTTTCAATAGTTTCTAAGTCTTTCATTAAAAGTTCAGTTTTAATAACTTCAATATCTTTCTCTGGATCCACCTCGCCTGTAGTATGTTCAACATCAGGATCTTTAAAGGCTCTAACGATCTCTAGGATGGCGTCGCAATTCCTAATTTGAGCCAGGAATTGATTTCCAAGACCTTGCCCCTGATGAGCGCCCCTTACAAGACCTGCTATATCAACAAATTCGATAATAGTTGGAGTAATTTTTTCTGGCTTTGTAATCTCGGCAATCTTTTCAAGCCTTTGATCGAGAACTGCAACAACTCCAATATTGGGATTAATAGTGGTAAAGGGATAGTTGGCTATATCTACTGGTTTTTTTGTTAGGGCCTTAAAAAGAGTTGATTTCCCAACGTTGGGAAGGCCAACAATTCCTACTGAAAACGACATATTTAATATGTTATAATAAAAATGTATGAAAATCAATCAAAATATTTTTAGAGCTTATGATATTAGGGGAATCTATCCTACAGAATTAAATGAAAAGGTAGCAGAAAGAATAGCTCAAGCATATGCCTTTTTGCACCCAAAAGCAAAAAAAATAGTTGTATCTCGTGACCCCCGGCTCAGTTCCCCTTCATTATTTAAAATAATTTCCGAAACCTTAATTAAAGCCGGGAGGGAAGTAATTGACCTTGGAATTTCTCCTGACCCATTATTCTACTTTTCTATATTCCACTATAAATTTGACGGCGGAATAATGGTTTCTGGTTCTCACAATCCTAAGGAATATAATGGGCTTACTTTACATATTAGAAAGTTGGGTAAAGAAATTAGTGAAGATATCATAGGGGAAGATTTAGAGAAGATAAAAGAACTGGTAATTGGGGATATTAAGCTAGAAAAAAAGAAAAAACAAGGGAAATTAATTAATTTTGACCCAACCGAAGATTATATTAATTATGTAACAGAGAAAATAAATTTGAGACTTCCCCTTAAAATTATTATTGATTCAGGGAATGGAGCGATAGGGATCCTGCCAGAAAAAGTTTTTAAAAGGTTGGATTGCAAAGTTAAAACAATTTATGGCGAACCAGACGGTACCTTCCCAAATCACTTACCAGACCCTTATCAAGAGGAAAATATCCAGGATATTAAGAAAGAGGTTTTGAGAGAGGGTGCCAAGCTGGGCTTTGCCTATGATTCAGATGGGGATCGAGTTGTTCCAATTGATAATAAGGGCAGGGCAGTCGAAGGGGATTTTTGTCTTTTGATGTTGGCTCACCAGGCTCTTCAAAAGAAAAAAGGACCGATTGTTCACGATATGCGAGTTTCCAAAGCTTTTATAGACGAGATGAAAAATCTGGGAGTTAATACTTATTTTTCCATTTCTCATCACAATGCAGTCCTTAGAAAAATTATAGAGACAAATGCTGTTTTCGGAGGAGAGGTCACTCTCCATTTTCTCTTTCCTCTGGATTATTATCTTTGCGACGATGCTCTTTTCGCCTCTTTAAAATTAGCTGAAATTGCTTCAAATTATGAAGATTTTGGAGGATATATTGATACTTTACCCCGTTATTATGCGAGCCCAGAGATATTCATAAACACAACGGATGAAGAAAAATTTAGAATTATCGAGAATTTACAGAATTACCTCAGAGAAAATAAATATGATTTTATTGATATTGATGGGGCCAGAATTAATTTCCCACATGGTTGGGCCTTAGCTCGAGCGGCAAATACCACCCCAATTATTAAATGCCGTTTTGAAGGGGATACCAAGGAGCATTTAGCTGAAATTATTAGTAAATCTCTGGAGATATTTCAGAAAGTTGGAATAAATATAAAAAAAGAGACCCTGATAGAATTAGGTCTTTAATAGTTCGAATTAAGAATGTAGTTATCCTACTAGATTAAGCCCATTTTTTTTCTTACTTCTGACATTGTAGAGGTAGCAATAATCTGGGCTTTTTTTGCTCCTTGATTCAGAATTTCTTTTACATAAACCTCTCTTTGATCAAGCTCTTTTTTCTTTCTTCTAAATGATTCCAAAGAATTTACCAGAAGTTTTGCTAAAGATTTCTTTAATTCAGCATAACCTTTATTCTGAAAATTTCTCTCTAATTCTTTGATCATTTTCCCGCTAAATAAACTATATATAACTAAAAGATTAGAGATGCCGGGTTTTTTTACGGGATCATATTTTATATTCTTGCCAGGATCAGTTATAGCAGCCATTATTTTCTTTTGAGTTTCCTCCGGGCTATCAAATAAACCAATAAAGCCTTTGGGATTATCAGTTTTTGACATTTTTTTCTTCGGATTATCTAAAGACATAATCTTTTGGCCAATTTTAGGTAGTAAGGCCTCGGGAATTTTAAAGACTGCGCCAAATTTTTTATTGAAACGTCGGCCAACTTCTCTAGTTAGTTCAACATGTTGTTTTTGATCAATGCCAACCGGAACTAGGTCGGTTTGATAAAGCAAAATATCAGCCGCCATTAATAGGGGATAATTGAAGAGGCCAGCATTAATATATTCTGGATGTTTTTTTGATTTCTCTTTAAATTGAGTCATTCGGCTCAACTCACCCATTGGGGTTATTGTTCCTAGAAGCCAGGCAAGTTCAGCGTGCTCTTTTATTTGAGACTGAACAAAAAAAATACACTTTTCAGGATTTAAACCAGTAGCTAGATAGGCTGAAGTTAACCCTAAGATGTCTTTTTGTAATTGAGTAGATTTGTAGGGTGTAGTTATAGCATGCAAATCAACAATACAAAAAATACATTCTGCTTTTTCTTGGAGCTCTACCCATTGCCTTATTGCCCCCAAATAGTTCCCAATATGTAATTCTCCGCTTGGCCTAACGCCACTAAAAACTCTCATATTATCTAAACCTTTATTATATTTTACTATATTTTATACCTCAATAACTACAGGGAGAATCATAGGGCGCCTTTGGGTTTTGTTGAATAGAAATTCCCCGATTTTATTACGAATTTCATCTTTAACATAAACCCAATTGACTGCTCCTCCAGAACCTACTGCTTCATTCACAATACTTACTACTTTTCTTCTCGTTTTGGCTAACAATTCTTTAGATTCTCTTAGATAAACGAAGCCTCGCGAGATTATATCCGGGGAATTTCTGACCCTGCCAGATTGACGGTCAACTACCACAACAATAACAAACATTCCGTCTTTGGCTAAATTCTGGCGGTCTCTTAAAACTATTTCTCCAACGTCACCAATCCCTAAACCATCAACCATTACATAGTTAGAAGGAACATGCCCTTTCTCAACAGAGATTTTCTTGGACGTTAAGAAGATCACCTGGCCATTCTCAGCAACAATTATATTTTTCTCATTTATACCTAAAGATTTAGCTAAATTACTATGAGCAATTAACATTGACAGTTGGCCGTGTATAGGGATAAAGAATTTCGGTCTCATAATTCTAATCATTTGTTTCAATTCATCCTGTTGAGCATGACCACCAGCATGAATATCCATCATTTTATAATGAAAGACTTCGGCTTTCTGGCGAAAGAGCTCGTCCTTTAAAATTTGGACAGTCCTTTCATTCCCGGGAACAACTGAAGAGGAGAAAATAACTGTATCACCTCTTTTTATACGTAAGAATTTGTGCTCTTTATTTGCGATTCTCATTAAGACGGCCTGCCCTTCTCCCTGGGCTCCGGTGCAGAGAATTGTTACTTTCGAATCTGGTAAATTTTGAACTTCTTTTACGCTCACTAATCCTTTCTTTTTTATTTTGAGATAACCTAAAGTTCTAGCAATTTCGACATTGGTTTTCATTGAATAGCCTTCGACGCAGACTTTCCTTCCATATTTTTCAGATAGAGTAATTATTTGTTGAATTCTATTAATTAGGGAAGCAAAAGTGGCAGAGATAATCCGGCCATTAGATTTCTTAAAGATTTCTTCTAGATTCCTAAAAATTTCTCTTTCGGAGAGTGAATGACCTTCTTCTTCTGCACCTGTTGAATCAGAAAGCAAGAGTAAAATGTTTCTTTTACCAATTCTTTCTAGTCTCTCAAAATTAGTTGGTAAGTCATTAACCGGATTTTTATCAAATTTAAAATCAGAAGTGTGTACAATATTACCTACTGGAGTTTGGATAAAAAGACCTAGGCTATCAGGAATATTGTGATTCTGGCGGAAGAATTCAATTCTAAAAGGTCTTAGATCGACTACTGACCCGTCCCTCACTTCTTTTATTCCTAATCTTAATGGATAAGGAAAGTCTTCTTGTCTTCTTAGAATTATTCCCCGGGTAAGGGGGCCAGCGAACATTGGGATAGACCCAATCTTGGGGAGAATATAGGGTACTGCTCCTATATGGTCATAATGGCCATGAGTAAAGACTGCGCCTAAAACATTCTTTTCTTTATCTTTCAAATAGCTAATATTGGGGATGATATAATCAACGCCAGGCATATCCTCTTCTGGCATACGAAAACCCATATCAATGATTAGAATTTTCCTTTGATATTCTAAAAGAAGCATATTACGGCCAACTTCCCCGAGGCCGCCTAAGGGAATAAGCTTTAAATTTTTTTGCATTGTATACTGTGTCATATTTTTTAATATAGTGCCCAGGGGGAGACTTGAACTCCCAAGTCCTTACGGACATTAGCTCCTGAAGCTAACGTGTTTGCCAATTTCACCACCTGGGCTAAATTTAGCCCTTAAGAAAATCTAGATCTTTTGGCATTCTTTTTAGTGGTTTTTTAAATCGTAATTTCGGAGTTTTTTTATAATTTCTATTTTTAATCCACCCTAGTTTTGTATAATAATAACAAGCGCCATGCATTACCTCTAAATCTTTATAAATATTTTTATTTTTTTGAGATACCCAATTCCCTAGTTTCAAAATATTTTTTGTGGGATTTATGCTAATAACATAATATTCTGGAGGCACAATTACCCAATCTCCTTTTTTTGCTTTCACTGCCATAGCATCTTTAACAGCTCTTCCTTTCATTTTCTGCATTAAAAAGATTGCTTTTCCCTTGAGAACAGTATAAAGTTCTTGGAGGCCATTTGAATTACAGTTTCCTTTTGTTTTCATAAACTCTTTTCCAAGCATCTTTGGTGGAATAACTGTAATATCATATCTTAGCTCGTCCATTCTCTTAATCCCTCTGTACATATAATAGACCTTAAGATTAGGAACCTTCTTCAGCCATTCCTTATCATAAACAACATCTTTCATATCATATAAAAATCGTATATCAGGCTTTCTGATTTCTATTTTTTTTCTCTTGCCTCTTGTTTTTATTTCCATACTCTTTTTATTTTAATATACCAGTTTTCTATATCAATAAATCTCTTTGAAGAATTGGCAATCAAACCCTCTTTTATCCCCTTTATATCTTTCGAAACTAAATAGAGATAAGTTGGAGAATAAAGGAAAACTACTGGAGCATCGTCAATCAAAATATTCTGAAATTCCTCATATTTTCCCTTCCTTTCTTCTTCATTCAAAGTCTGACGAGCCTCTTCTAGAAGTTTATCAGCTTCTTTGTTTTCATAAAGTGCCAAGTTTAATCCAGGTTCTTTCTTTTGAGAAGAATGCCAAAAAGAGAAAAGATCGGGGATAAGACCGATTACTTTGCCAAAGAGTATACTCTCATAATCTCTCGGCTTTATAATTTCTTGCTCAAATTCGTGGCTTGGTAGATTAACTTTTTTAACCTCAACTTCTATCCCCAATTCTTTCCATTGCTTTTTTAGTAAATCGGCAACCCTTGAAAATTCCTCTTGGTCAATTATTGTCAACGAAAATTTTAGCGGTAAAATTTCTTCTGTTATCTGTCCACAAACTTCATTAAGTTTTATCCTAGTATTTTTACTAACAGTGCCTGTTCCTGTTTTTAACCCCCCTGGCTCTAGAATATCTTTTGAATATTTCTCTTGGAATTTAATTACAGCCTCTTTAGTCTTTTGGCCAAAGATTCCGCTAATTTCTCCCTCAGGATAAATTTGAGTATCCTGGACTAGACAGGCTTGTAAGTTTCTAACTTCTTCACCCCTTGATCCTAGTTTAAGGTCTGATTTAAAAATTAATCCTCCACCCTTTTTAATGACTTTTTCTCTAATACCATCTTGATTTGAGTCTTGCCAGCCAGCTTTTTCTAAAATTTCTTTCCCCCTTTCTGGATCAAATTGATAGATTTTTGGAGGGGAAGGAATATTAAAGATTTCTGATAAAAGAGGAGAATCAATAATTTTCCCTTCGCCGCTAAGAACCTCCTGGATAATTTCTTTTTTATTCGTTCCATAATTTAAGGCTTCTCTAATCTCTTTTTCAGCTAAAATCTTTGATTTTTCAGGATTAAAAGAGACATCAAAATATTTTGGTAGAGAAAAATGATAGATTTGTAGATCACCTTTTAAGTTTAATAGTTTTTGTGAAGAAAGCGTTGCTATGCCCTTTATTTCCTTCTTCTCCCAAGCTTTAATCAGATCAGCCTCATTTTTAAAAAAATAGAAAGAGATTCCCGATATAAAAGGAGTTTTGTCATAGTAATAGGGGTTCGATAAAAGACTAAGAGACTTTATGTATCCTAATTTGTCTTTAGCTAATCTCTTGAGCTCAAAAGGACCATTCCCTATAGGTTGTAAATTATAATCAGCCAGGGGGAAGTTTTGGGGAGGAATATTCTCCCAAATATGTTTAGGAATAATTTTTATAGTCAGTGTCTCCAGAAAGGGGGAATAAGGATTTTTCAATCTAAAACGGACTACTTGATTGTTAATTTTTTCTACTTCTACTCCCAAGAAAGATGTGAAAAGGGGACTTTTATAATCTTGATTTTGAATAGTTTTAACAGTAAAGATTACATCATCTACTGAAAATTCTTTCCCATCTGACCAAAAAAGATTATCTTTTAAATAAATATCATAAACTTTACCATCTTCTTCAACCTTATAATTTTTAGCTAGGTCGGGCACTATCTTTCCTTCATTGTTGTATTTCATCAATCCCGAGAAAAGGAGTTCAACCAGATCCTGATCAATGATATTAGAGGGGGCGTAAATCGGATTGATTAATCTTGGTTGACCGATTGCTCCTTCAACATAAGTTCCTCCTTGAGCAGGTTGAACTGTAGTATTGCTAAAATAGAAATTAAGGACTAGAAAGATAGCTGAAGAGAAAGTTAGAATTAAAAAAATTAAGAGAGCTACTTTTTCTTTTTTTTCAAGAATCCCTAGAATTTGCTTCCATTGGGAAAAAGTAGGGAAGCGCCCCTTTCTTATAAAGAGAAAGGCCGTCTTAATCTTTTTATGGCCTGATTTTAAAAAAAGAATTTTTTTTTTACTATATCAGACATTACTAAAACCGGGCTAAAATTAACGAGAGAAAAATAAGTTAAGAATGGCCAAGATTATAAAGAGAGCTCCTAAGATTATTGTAGCAAAGAAGATTTTTTGCTGAATACCTCTTCTTGTTCCATAAAATTCTCCTCCGCCGCCAAAAGCTGATCCCAAGGCAGTTCCCCTTTGCTGGAATAAAATAAAAATGATCAAAAAAATAGCAACAATTATTTGAGCAATTATTAAGAATTTTCCCATTTTTTATCTTATCCCGTATCTTTCTAGCTCTATATATCAGAATTTTGGAGAGAGTTTGGGAAATTACTGTGAATAACGGATGGAAAGTACGGGACTTAAAGAGTTTTTTTAATTTTAGGGAAAAGAGCTAAGACTAAAAGAGTTAAGATCCAAAAGATAAAAGTTGTCCAGAGAATGGGAATAAAACCCTTAATCTCTAGCTCCTCAAAAAAAATATCAACAATTAAGATTAGAAAGAAATTTATAGCTAGACTAAAAAGGCCAAAAGTAATTATCCTTAGAGGTAGGGTAATAATATCTAGGATTGGTTTTATAAAAAAATTTAGGAAACCCAGAAATGTACCCACAAAAACCAAGCTACCGAAAAATTTCATTAATTGATTTTCGTTGGTGGGTAAAATAAATAAGGGACCATTAAACTCTACCCCTTTGACAAACTTTACTGCTAGTAAAAGAGTTAATGTCCCGGCAATAATATTTAAAAAAAACTTACCCACCTTCTAAGGATAGCAAATCTAGAGAAAAAGTCAAATCTCCACCAGTGCTTTTCTTCTTAGTTTCCTGTGATAAGAGATGGCAAAACGATGAGCTTCATCTCTAAGGTGCAGAATTAGGTTAAAGATTTCTCGTGGCAGATCTCTTAATAAAAAAGGATTTTTCTGTTTTTCTATAAATAGTTTATTTTCTTTTTTAGCCAGAGCAATAATTTTTATTTTTTTGGCTTTTTGAATTCGGCTTTTAGATTCTATCGCCCCATTTAATTGGGCCCTTCCTCCATCAATCAAGATAAGTCCAGGATAGAGCCATTCTTGATGTTGAAATCTCCGCCAGAGAATTTCTTTAAGCATAGCAACATCGTTGGGTTTCCCTCCGATTTTTATTTTAAATTTCCGATAAAAATTCTTTTCTGGCATACCATTTAAAAAAGTAACCATTGATCCTGTTGCCAGTTTTCCTTGAGTATTAGATACGTCATAAGCTTCTATCCGAGAGATCTTGCCCTTTGTCTTTGTAAGATTCTGGAGAGTCTTTTGTATCATTAACCATTCTTTGGGTGGTTCTTCTGGAATTAAACTTCTATTATTTATAATCTTGGTGTGCGACAGGACTCTTTCCAGGGCTTCAATCTGATCTCTAATCTTGGCTGCTTTCTCAAAGTCTTGGCTAGAACTTGCTGATTTCATCTCTTTTTTGAGTATTTTTAGAATAGACTTTTTTCTACCTCTTAGGACGCTAATTAAATTCTTAATATTTTTATTATATTCTTTTGCATCAGGATCGGGGCCCGGACAAAGTCCTAAATGACACCAAGGGCAAGCTCCCTTTGGGTGTTTCTTAATTATATAGTAGGGAAAAATTTTCCTAAGAACTCTCAAGGTTTTTTTAATAGCCGATCCTTCTACAAATGGCCCGATAAAAATACTTTTTATTTTTTGATATTTAGATTTAATTTGATGGGTCAGAAATATTCTCGGAAAGTCTTCTATGGTTATTCCAGTATAAAAATAATTCTTGTCGTCTCGCCACAAAACATTATATTTTGGCTGGTATTTTTTTATTAATTTGGCCTCCAGTATTAAAGCTTCAATTTCAGAGTCGGTTTTTATATATCCTATTTTCTGGGCTTTATCTATGAAGAAATTGTCTTTGTAGGCTGGCTGCTGAAAATGATTTCTTACCCGATATCTAATATTAGAGGCCTTGCCAATATATAAGAACCTGCTCCTGACAGAACCTTGATTCCTCGCTTCGCTCGGAAATAAGAACCTTGACTTCGTCAAGAACCTTGAATGCTCCGCATTTAAAAATTCCCTCTCTTTCTTAAAACAATAAACTCCAGGGGATTTTGGTAATTGCGAGGTCTTATTTTTATTAAGAAATTTAAACTGTCCCATAACTTCTTATTCTAAAATGAGATTTATAATTTTTCAAACTTTCTTTTGTAATTTAGATTATTGACAGCCAATTTTGCTCTTGGGATAATGAATGAAGACCATGGGTAATCAAGCAGTATCTCAACAATTAGAAGTCGTCCCATTGCCGGGGGTAGGGGATTTGCTAAGTCGAGCTTGGCGTATTTATAAAGAAAGAATTAGAGTTTTCCTAGGAATAATGATCCTACCTTTCATAGTTTCGTTTTTTTCTCTCCTTTTTACAACAGGAAGCAAGTTCCTGATTTACCGGATTTATAATGAAGCGATTCTTTTACCCTGGTTTCTTAGAATTCTTATCTTTATTTCACCTCTTTTTATTTTACCCTTTATCATACTGGCTATTCTACTTTCTCTCTGGGCAGGGTTAGCTTTAATTTTTGCAATAAAAGACAGAGGAGAGGAAATAGGAATTAGAGAATCTTTTTTAAGGGGTTGGCACAAAATAATTTCCTATCTCTGGGTTTCGTTCTTAGTTGGTTTGGTTACTCTGGCTGGCTTTCTGTTTTTTGTTATTCCCGGTATTATTTTTGCCATTTGGTTTAGTTTATCAAACTATGTTCTAGTTGTAGAAAATTTAACTGGGACAAAGGCTTTGTCTAAAAGTAAAAATTTAGTTAGCGGAAACTGGTGGCCAGTTTTCTGGAGATTTCTGGCGATTGACGCAATTGCTATGGTTATCTTTATACCTCTTGCTTTGGTTGAGGCATTATTTAAAATTCCGAATATTATAGGTCCAATTTTGATCTTCCTTTTTTCGCCACTTGTTACCATTTACTATTTCCTTATCTATGAAAATTTAAGGAGGATTAAAGAGGAATCTACTTAATTTAATCAATACCGAAATTCTGAAATTAAAAATAAGGTGGCGAGGTAAACCTCGCCACCTTTATTGATTTTTTAAGATATTCAGAGTATAATAGAGAACTATTATGGCAGAAAACCTTATAAAAATTAGGGGAGTAAGAGTCCACCCCAAAGGAAAGCCTTCGGCTTCCTTCGGGGCAGGCAACTTAATCAAAATAAGAGGGGCTCGAGTTCATAATTTAAAGAATATAGACGTAGATATCCCCAAAAATAAATTAGTAGTAATTACTGGAATTTCGGGATCTGGCAAAAGTTCTTTGGCCTTCGATACTTTATATGCGGAAGGGCAGAGGAGATATGTTGAAAGCTTATCAACTTATGCCCGTCAATTTCTGGGAGTGATGGATAAACCAGACGTTGATAAAATTGAAGGAATCTCTCCAGCTATTTCAATCGATCAGAGAAAAGCAGCCCACAATCCTAGATCTACCGTTGGTACTATTACTGAAATTTATGATTACTTAAGATTGTTATTCGCTAGAATCGGCAAACCTCATTGTCCTAATTGTAAAAAGGTGGTTTCTCGTCAGACAATCGATCAGATTGTGACTCAAATTCTTAAATTGGCAAAGAAAACAGAAATTATCATTTTGGGGCCCGTTATTAGAGACCGAAAGGGAGAACATCATGGGATTTTGGAAGAAATCCAGAGAGGAGGCTTTATTAGAGTAAGGATTGACGGAATAATTTATCGGATTGAAGAGGTTTTGGAAAAAATCTTGGATCGGAATAAAAAGCATAATATTGAGGTTGTTGTTGATAGATTAGTTATTGATAAAGATTTAGATAAATCAAGACTGGTGGATTCAATAGAAACTGCCCTGAAATTAGGTAAAGGAGTTGTTGCTATAGATCAAAAAACAAAAAATAGAAAACCTAATGACTTAATATTTAGTGAACATTTTGCCTGCGAAGAATGCGGAATCTCCTTGCCAGATATTGAGCCCAGACTTTTTTCATTTAATTCTCCTTATGGGGCTTGTCCTGCCTGTCAGGGTTTGGGCGAGAAATTAGAGGTTGATCCTAATTTAGCAATTCCCAACCATAATTTAACTATTGCCGAAGGAGCAATTAGACCCTGGATGAGAGCATCTCATAAACTGGGAAGACAGAGTTATTTCTGGTGGCAGCTATCTGACTTAGCTGATAAATATAATTTCTCTTTACAAACGCCCGTTAAAAACCTGTCTAAAAAGATTTTAGATATAATTTTGTATGGTAAAGATTCATTTGAGGGCGTAATTCCTAATTTAGAGCGGAGATATCATGAAACAGATTCCGAATATACGAGGGAGGAGATTGGGCAGTATATGGTTGAGCGGAAATGCGAGGTTTGCCAGGGAAAAAGATTAAAGCCAGAAGTTTTGGCAGTGACGGTGGCCGGAAAGTCAATTGATGAAATAGTAGAAACGCCAGTTGATAAACTAAAAGATTTCTTTGAAAATCTTGTTGAATTTAAATATAAGAATTATAAATCAGGGGCGAAAAAGAAGAAAAATAATAGTTCGTTATCTAAAATTCCTAATTCAGAATTTAATATTGCCCAACCCATAATTAAAGAAATTATTAATCGTTTACAGTTTATTATTGATGTGGGTATTGACTATTTAACTTTGGATAGAAAAGTAGCAACGCTTTCGGGTGGCGAAGAGCAGAGAATAAGATTAGCTACTCAAATTGGCTCAAAGTTAACTGGAGTTTTGTATATCTTAGATGAACCTTCAGTTGGTTTACATGCTAGAGATCAGGGCAGGCTGATCGAAACGTTAAAAAGATTAAGAGATATAGGAAATACTATTTGTGTTGTCGAGCATGACCCCCAGACTATTCTATCCGCTGATTGGGTAATTGATGTAGGGCCTGGAGCAGGCAAGCACGGCGGCAGAATCATTTTTCACGGGACGCCGAAAGAGTTACTAAAATCAAGAACTCTTACTGGAGATTATCTAGCTGGAAGAAAAAAAATTGAGCTAAAAAAAGATAGAAAATTTTCAGATCCAAAGACAGCGGGTTTTTTAGTAATTAAAGGAGCTCAAGAGCATAATTTAAAAAATATTGACGTAAAAATTCCTCTGGGTAAATTTATTTGTATCAGCGGCGTTTCTGGCTCTGGCAAAAGTTCTTTGGTTAACGATATTCTAGCTAAGGCATTAATGAGAAAATTTTATAGAGCAAAGGAAGAACCAGGAAAATGTAAAGAGATTTTAGGTGTGGAGAATTTAGACAAAGCGGTTTTGGTTGATCAGTCTCCGATTGGACGTACTCCTCGTTCAAATCCGGCTACTTATACAGGAGCCTTTTCCTATATTAGAGATCTTTTCTCTAAGACCAAAGAAGCAAGAATCAGAGGATTTTTACCTGGCCGTTTTTCTTTTAATGTAAAAGGAGGAAGATGTGAAGCTTGTGAAGGACAGGGAGTAAAAAAGATTGAAATGTATTTTTTGCCTGATATATACGTTGAATGCCAAGAATGCAAAGGGGAAAGATTTAATAAAGAAACTCTTTCCGTAGAATATAAAGGTAAAAATATAGCTGAGATTTTAGAGATGACAATTGAGGAGACTTTAGAGTTTTTCAAACCAATACCAAATCTATACCAGAAATTAAAGACATTAAATGAAGTAGGTTTGGGCTATATACAGCTGGGCCAGCCAGCTCCTTCGCTTTCGGGAGGCGAAGCTCAAAGAGTAAAATTAGCCACTGAGCTTTCCAGAAAAGCGACTGGGAAAACATTATATATTTTAGATGAGCCGACTACCGGTCTTCATATGGACGACATTAAAAAATTAGTATCAGTATTAAAGAGTTTGGCTGATAAAGGGAATACAGTCTTAACGATCGAACACAATCTTGATGTGATAAAGAATGCAGATTGGATAATAGACTTGGGGCTCGAAGGAGGGGAGAAAGGGGGGGATATTATTGCTGAAGGAACTCCTTGGGGAATAATTAAAAATAAAAAAAGTTATACCGCAAAATATCTGAAGAAAGTTTTAGATTGAATAATAGATTTTTGAATTATCTCGGAATTTACTCGTCTAAGATAGGACTTGACATAACTTTCTGTCTAAAATAGAATTAGAAATAGAATTAGCACTCAAAAGCGTCGAGTGATAATTATAAGACACGAAAAAATAAGTAGGAAAATATGGACTAGGAACTGATGGAAAAGATTGTTCCCTGCCATATATTTCTTGCTAATAAAAAATGAAGATTAAACCTTTATCAGACCACATTTTAATTGAGCCAATGAAACAAGAAGAGAAGACAAAAACCGGAATACTTTTGCCAGACACAGTTGAAAAAGAAAGACCGGAGAAAGGAAAAGTAATTGCAGTTGGGCCTGGCAGAAAAACGGTTTCCGGCAAGATTATCCCTCTTTCAGTGAACAATGGCGACATTGTTTTATTTACAAAATATGGACCAAACGAAATAAAGATTGACGATAAAGAATACCTTATTGCGAAAGAAGAAGACATACTGGCCATAATTGAATAGAAATATTTAATAAAAAATATAAAATGCAAAATTACAATACCCGAGCGAAGCCTGTAAGGGCGAGCGAGGGCGAAGGAATATGGCAAAACAAATAAAATATCGAGAACAAGCGAGAAAAAAACTAAAGGCTGGAGTTGATAAGCTGGCCGATGCAGTAAAAGTCACTTTAGGGCCAAGGGGCCGGAATGTGGTTTTAGATAAAGGATTTGGTTCTCCAACCATTACCAATGATGGCGTAATAATTGCCAAAGAGATTGAACTTGAGGATAAAATTGAAAATTTGGGAGCCGAAATTATAAAGGAGGTAGCCGAAAAAACAAATGAAGTTGTCGGAGACGGAACCACCACAGCTGTAATTCTGGCTCAAGCAATGATTGAAGAAGGTTTTAAGGCCATTGGCGCCGGATTTAATCCAATGGATATTAAAAAAGGGATGCAGGACAAGGTAGACTCTATCGCTGAAGCGCTAACGAACAGTTCAATTGAAGTCAAAACCAAAGAAGATATCTCTAGGGTCGCAACTATTTCTGCCGAAAACGAAGAAATCGGAAATTTAATTGCTGGAGTTATGGAAGAAGTCGGCAAAGATGGGGTTATCACGGTTGAAGAGTCAAAGACCTCTGGGCTTAGTAAAGAAATAGTAAAAGGTCTCCGTTTTGATAGGGGATATGTTTCCCATTATATGATTACTGACGCTGAAAGAATGGAAGCAGTTTATGAAGAACCATATATTTTAATCACCGACAAAAAGATTTCGTCTCTCCAGGAGATAGTTCCGGTTCTGGAGAAAATTGTCAAAACAGGCAAAAAGGAATTAATAATTATTGCTGATGAAGTTGATGGCGATGCCTTAGCGACTTTAGTGGTTAATAAATTAAGAGGGATATTTAATACTTTAGCGATAAAGGCTCCGGGATTTGGTGACAGGCGAAAAGAGATGCTGCAAGATATTGCTGTAGTAACCGGAGCCCAATTAATTTCAGAAGAGGTGGGTTTAAAGCTAGAGAATGTTGATTTAGATATGTTAGGATCTGCGAGAAAAGTTATTGCTACTAAAGAAAATACCACTATTGTTGAAGGTAGAGGAGGGAAAAAAGATATTGATGCTAGAGTAATCCAAATTAAAAAAGAACTTCAGGCCAGTGACTCTGAGTTTGATAAAGAAAAACTACAAGATAGGCTGGCAAAACTTGTTGGCGGTGTTGCTGTAATTAAAGTCGGAGCCGCTACAGAGGTTGAGCAAAAAGCAACACAACATAAGATAGAAGATGCTTTAGCTGCGGCCAGAGCCGCACGCGAAGAGGGGGTCGTGCCAGGTGGTGGTATTGCACTTATTATTGCCTCCAAGGTATTCACTAGGTTGATTGTTGAAAAAGATAGAGAAGAAGAAAGGGTTCACACTAGCAGGAAACTTTCAGAGATAGAATTCAGTGGATATTCGGTCGGCCATAAAATAGTAACCAAAGCTTGTGAGGCTCCCCTAAGACAGATTCTAAAAAATGCTGGGGCTGATGAGGTTATCATTTATCAAATCGCTGAACTCATTTCAAAAAAAAGTAAAGAAAGTAAAACCTTAGCTACGGGATATGATGTTACTAGTGGTAAAATTGTCGATATGTTTGAAGCCGGCATTGTAGATCCAACAAAAGTGGTCAGGAGCGCCCTGCAAAATGCCGCTTCTGCTGCTGCTATGATATTAACTACTGAATGCGTTGTGGCAGAAAAACCAGAAGAAAAAAGCAAGGGAATATCAACACCTCCGATTCCTGAAGATTATTAGAAATAGATTAGTAATTGTTTGTGGATAAGCCCCTCTTTTAGAGGGGCTTATTGGTTGTTGAATTATTTTAGGGTATAATATAATTGATGATTAGATTTAGCGAAAGACCCTTGGAGGAAGATCCAGGCCCTTCAAGCGAAAAATCAAAGATTGCCGAAGTAATTGCAATTGTTGCCCATCAATTAAGACATCCAATATCAGTGATAAAAAACTATCTCGAATCTTTGATTTCAGAAGACTTCGGGAAATTAAACGATAAACAGAAAGAATATCTTGATGATGCTCTTGAAAATATTAGAAGAATAACTAAAACGATCAGTCATCTCTTGGACGTTTCTAGAATTGAAGAAGGCAGATATGATCTTAAATTAGAGCCTATATCCTTAGTGGAAATTACAGGGTCTGTAATCGAGGAATTGACTATTTGGGCTGAAGCCTATAACTGCGAAGTTATATTTAAAAAACCAAAACAGATTTTACCTCCGGTACTAACTGATGTTATAAAGATCCGTGAAGTCATAGAGAACTTGGTTACTAATGCAATTAAGTATAAGAAAGCTGGAAAGGGGAGAGTTGAGGTTTTTTTAGAAAAACAAGGCAAAGAAATTATGTTTTCCTGCAAGGATAATGGGATTGGTGTTCCTAAAGAAGATTTTAAAAAGGTCTTTTCGAAATTTTATCGTTCAGAAGAGGCAATGGAAATTGATCCCTCGGGATCTGGGCTCGGTCTTTATCTGAGTAAAGCAACGGTCGAAGCTAGTGGTGGCAAAATTTGGCTTTCTAAAAACCGGGATTTTGGATTGACCTTTTCCTTTACCCTTCCAATTTTCTCAGCCTCTTTATTCGTGAGTAAGCCAAAATATTAATTATATTTATATCTATGCCCGACCAGAAGCCAAAGATTCTAATGATTGAAGAAGACAGATTTTTAAGGAAAATCTATCGAGATAAATTCTCTAGATTAGATTTTGATTTTTTAGAGGCAACCAATGGCGAAGAAGGTCTTAATAAAATTATATATGAGAAACCCGACTTGGTAATCTTAGATTTAATGCTGCCTAAAAAGAACGGCTTCGATGTTTTAATCGATATAAAAAGAAATAAAAATACTCAATCAATACCAGTGATTATTTTATCTAATCTTGGCCAAGAATCAGATATTAAAAGAGGTATATCTTTGGGAGCAGAAGATTATTTGGTCAAGACTGAAGTAAGTCTGTCAGATGTAGTGGACAGGGTCAGAGAACAATTAGCTAAAAAAAATTAGCCTTCTGAGAAAAATGAAAATTACTGAACAATTTTTAAAAAAAATTTTAGTTCAGCCAGGTTTAATCTCTCAGAAGGATTTTAATTTAGTTAAAAAAGAAGCTCAAAGGCAAAATGAATCTTTAGTCGAAGTAATTTTAAATAAGGGTTTAGTCTCCGACGAACAATTAGGACATCTTATAGCTGATGAAATTGATTTTCCCTTCGTTGACCTTCGGAAGGTAAGAATTAAAAAGGAAGTGCTCAATATTATTCCAGAAATTGTTGCTTGCTCTAGAGAGGTTATTTCTTTTGAAAAAGCTAAAGAAGGTCTGAAAGTTGCCCTGGTCAATCCCGAAAACTTAGAATTAATAGAATTTATCGAAAGAAAAACCGGAGAAAAGGTTTTACCCTATTATGCCACCCCGAGGGACATCAAGGAGACTTTAAAATGCTACAAGAGAGATATTATAGAGGTTTTCGAGGACTTAATAAGCAAAGCTTTAGAAGAGTTAGAAAAAACAACTAAAGCTGAACCTTTACCGATAATTAAAATGATGGATTTAATTTTAAGTTATGGCTATGAGAATCGGGCCTCTGATGTTCATCTCGAACCCTATCAAAAAAAGACCGTTTTAAGATATCGAATCGATGGTGTGCTGCATGACGTTTTAGAGTTGCCAAAGGTTATTCATGATTTTCTGGTTTCTAGAATTAAAATCTTAGCTAAACTTAGAACTGACATTCATGAGACCGCTCAGGATGGCCATTTTTCATTTGGTTTACCCGAAGAAAAAGTCGATGTGAGGGTTTCTGTTGTACCGATTGAAGAAGGAGAAAAAGTGGTTTTAAGGATTTTGTCGGAAAAAGCCAGAAGATTCGAGTTAAAAGATTTAGGGTTAGAGGGTAGAGAAGTGGAAATCATTGAGCAGAATATTAAAAAATCCTGGGGCATGATTCTAATCTCTGGTCCAACTGGTTGCGGGAAGACTACAACCCTGTATGCTATTCTGAAGATTTTAAACACTCGAGAAGTTAATATCTGCACTATTGAAGATCCTATTGAGTATGACATTGAAGGAATAAATCAAATCCAGGTTAATTCCAAGACCGGCCTAACTTTTTCAAAAGGTCTGCGGGCAGTTATTCGCCAAGATCCAGATATAATTATGGTCGGAGAAATCCGGGATGAAGAAACATCTAAGCTAGCTGTTAATGCTGCAATGACCGGTCATTTAGTTTTGTCTACTTTCCATGCCACTGATGCCTCTACTGTTTTACCTAGGCTTTTAGAAATGAAAATTGACCCATTTTTAATCACCTCTACCTTAAATTTGGTTATTTCGCAGAGATTAGTTAGAAAAATCTGTCCAAAGTGTATTGAAAGTTATGAAATTTCTCTATCAGAATTAACAGAGATTTTAGGTAAGGATTTAGTATTAAAACTACAAAAAACAGAAGAAGAAAAAATTCGTCTTTTCCGAGGAAAAGGATGCTCTCTTTGTCAAAAGACAGGATATTTGGGGAGGACTGGGATCTTCGAAGTTTTAGAGATAAAAGAGGCGATAAAAGAACTAATAATGAAAAAAGCTGCTGCTTTTCAGATAGGTAAAAAAGCTCAAGAATTGGGGGCGATAACAATGATTGAAGATGGTCTAAGAAAAATAGAAAAAGGAATTACGACTCTAGAAGAAATTTTAAGAACAACAAAAGAATAATATGCCCCGTAGGAAACCAGAGGGATTTTCGTGGAAAAGAAGAATGGATAAAATATTTTCTACCCCGTTAGGAAATCACAGGGATTTTTGTAAATAACAAAGAATAATTAAAATATTTTCTAATAAAAATCCCAGATTATTTATTAAACCCTGGATTATCTAATTACCTAGTTTTCAAATGAGATAACAATGGAAAATATTTAATTTCCTACGGGGTCTATCAAAAATCCCAAGTTATCTACAGGGCTGTGAATTATATATTATTTAAAGGTCTGAATATATTATCAACTGAAAATATTTAATTTCCTACGGGGTATGGGCGTTTCTCAAAAAGAAAAAATATTCTTTACCGAACACTTGTCTTTAATGATAAAAGGAGGTATTCCGATAACCGAAGCTTTGGAAACCCTCACAGAAGAGGCCAAATCAGGGACTCTTCGAAAAATTCTGAGAGATGTCTTGAAGAGAATTTTAGAAGGTGAGCGTCTAGAAAAAAGCTTTGCCAAATATCCCAAGTTCTTTGATCGATTTTTCTTAAGCGTAATAAGAGTGGGGGAAAAAAGCGGTACATTAGATGCGAATTTAAAATATCTCTCTTTGCAACTCCGTAAAGATTATGAGATGAGAAAAAAGATAATGGGAGCTCTTTTCTATCCTATTCTCGTTCTTTCTCTGGCAATTGTTATTATTCTTCTTATAGTCTATTTTGTTTTACCAAAATTAATTCCTGTTTTTCAGTCTCTTCAAGCTATGGGAGTTGTCAGCCAGCTTCCCCTTGCGACCAAAATCTTACTTAATTTAGGGAATTTTCTGAAAAAATATGGTTTTTTTATCCCTATTATTATAGTAATCCTTATTTTATTTATTAGAATTCTACAGAAAATAAAAATCATTAAATTTTATTTTGATAAAACATCTCTCTCATTTCCATTTTTTGGTCAGACCTTAAAAGATCTTAATTTAGCCAGATTTTCTCGGAATTTTTATACACTGCTGAAGAGTGGAATGCCAATTTTAGAAGCTCTAGAAATTTGTGCTGATGTTTTGCCAAATGAAGTTTATAAAAAAGATTTGATTTCTGTTAAAGCTGAAGTAGAAAGAGGTGGGAAGATTAGTTCTGGACTGAAAAAGATTCCTCAGAGATTTCCACCGCTTTTCTCTGAAATGATTTTAGTAGGGGAAAGAACCGGCTCTTTAGAAGAGAGCTCACTTTATCTTTCTCAATTTTATACTCGGGAAGCAGATTCTACTTTGAAAAATATTTCGGAGCTCATCGGACCAATTCTGTTAATTTTCCTTGGTATTCTTGTCGTTTTTATAGCTTTAGCAACTATTATTCCAATTTTCCGTTTCGTAGGCGAAATCCGTGTACACTAAATTTATTTCGTAATCTATAAATAAAAAGATAATGTCCCAAGATGAAAGGATTTACTTTGCTTGAGATTCTACTGATTATCGCAATTATTGTTTTTCTAATCGCCTTAATACTTCCATTAGGATTTGATTTCTATAAAAATCAACAGCTTCAGACAAATAGCCAGCAAATTTTACAAACATTACGGAGGGCTCAATTAAAAGCAATGGCGGTTGAGCAAGATTCAAGCTTCGGGGTTTATATTACCGATGATAATTATACTTTGTTTAAGGGTAGCTCTTATATAACCCGTGATTCCCAATTTGATGAAGTTTTTGAATTGCCGGTAGTTATAAATATTCAAGATTACCCAAAAGAGATTATTTTTTCTAAATTAGAAGGGAAGCCGAACCCACCAACAGTAAATATAACCATTAATAGTGGCGGTTTGGCCCAGGTAATAACTATAAATGAAGTTGGAAGAATAAATCTTGAATTATGAGCTTTGAGAAAGGCCAGTCTCTAATCGAATTGGTAATAGCAATTGGAATCTTTGTTATAATTGTTTCCTCTTTAGCTATTTTAATGTTTAATAGTTATGATACGGGTCGTTTGGCAGCGGAAATAACTCAGGCAAATTTCCTTGCTGAAGAAGGATTAGAAATCACGAGATCAATTAGAGATAATAATTGGCAGGATTTAACGAACCTTTCAGATACTATTGATGGGAAATTTAACCGATTTGTAAGTATAGAAGATATTGGAATTGATCGGAAAAAAATTACTTCCCGAGTAACATGGCAATTCACTGAACAAAAATCCCAGGAAGTCCAATTAATCACTTATTTAACTAATTGGGCGAAGGAAGCTCCTTATCTTGCCCAACTTCATTATCGTTGGAGAAACGATAACGGAGGAGAGTAGGAAATAAAAATTATGAGAAAAAATATTAAAAATAACCTAGGAAAGTTTTTGGTGGGATCGTTTATTTCTTTGATAGTTTCTATCTTCATTGTGTTTTTAGCGCAGAGGCAATTTGCTATTAGTAGCCCGGATATAGAAATTAAAAAGCCAACTGCCCACACTGATGTTACCGGCTGGACTAATCCAGCTCAAGCTTATGATTTTCCCTCTACAGCCAATGATCAAACCACGGGGGGAAATGATACGAGTATGGCAGATGCTGATCCAGCTATAAGTTTTCATACATGGGCAATAAAAAGCCAAACTTATACTTCAACAGCTTTAAAAGTTAATTGGAGGACTAATGGTCTCTTTTCAAATGATAGATTTAGCATTCGCTATACAAAGAACGGAGGAATAATTTGGTCAGATCTTGTTCCCTTGGCTGTCCATAATGAAACTACTATCCAAACATCTTCTGTCAATTTAGATGTCAACCAAGATTTAACCCAAGTTCAAGTAAAAGTTGTCTCTGATAGAGTAGGGGGTTCAGACGGCGGCACTTTGTATATTTACGATATGTGGGCTGAAGGAACCTATGTAGTAGTTGGTAACATCACTGTTGGCGCCACCGGAACTCAAACTGCCACTATGGATATTCCCTCAACCAATAACTACATTGGTGGCGCCTTTACTTTTGTCCGTAATTCTGGCACTACCAATGTAACCCAGATTATTATTACTGAAACTGGAACAGTCAATGCCAATTCAAATCTTTCTAATGTGAAGTTGTATTATGAAACAGCAGCTACTTGTTCTTATGAAGGAACCGAACCCCTTTTTGGCACAGCCCCCTCTTTTAATGCCTCAGAAAAGGCAATTATTTCAGGAATAATGCCAGTAGGAACTTTGCAAGTCTGTGTTTATGTAGTCTTAGATGTTGGTGCAGGGGCCACAGATGGTCAAACTCTTGAGATTGAAATCTCCAATCCTTCGGCTGAGGTAACAGTTCCAGCTGGATTGGTTAGCCCTGTTACTCCAGTAGCTATTGCCAGTACTACTATTCTCCAGGTTCCAGTAGTTCCTCCGGCAACCTGGAAAGAGGCTGAAGATACAGCCATTACTGGTGTCAATAAAAATGAAAATATTAGGCTAAGGATTGAGGTAGCTAATTCCGGTTCTGAGGCCACGGATTATGATTACCGTCTAGAGTATGCTCCAAAAGACGGAGCTACCTGCGGAGGATTTATCGCCATTCCGGTGAATGCCTCTGCTGGTGAGCATTTTGAGATGAAAGATAGTATTTATTTCGCCAATGGCGATCCTACTATCCCTAAGTTAACTTTTCTTGATAGTTATACTTTTGTTCCCGGTAAAATGGTTGAGGATCCTTCGAATTCTTCAGGCTATATTACTCTGCCTTTTGAAAACTATACTGAAATCGAATTTGTCTTTTGGGCTAATGTTGATGCTACGGATGGGGGTAGTTATTGTTTTAGGATAACTAACGCTGGAATTCCCTTGGATGATTATCCGGTTTATCCTGAATTACAAATTGCCCCATAAAAAATGAAAAAACATTATGAAAAATCAAGGTTTTACTTTAGTCGAATTTATAATTTATATAGCGATTTTGGCTCCAATTTTAGTTTTGATAACTGGATTTTTATTGCTGATTGTTTTGGGAAATATTAAAGAGACTGCCTATCGCGAAGTTCAGCAAAATGCTAGATTCGCCTTAACCAAAATAACCCAGGAAATAAAAAAAGCTAACAGTATTAATAGTCCTTCTCCTGGCCCTCCTCCTACAAACTCTGCCAATTCTCTTTCTTTGACTATGGCTGATGGTTCCTTGACGATATTTGATTTCTTTGATGGAAAGCTGAGAATTACCAAAGGTTCTTCTCCTATCTCGTATGATTTAACTTCCGATCAGGTAATTGTAAGTAATCTCAAATTTACTAATCTTTCGTATCCTGACACCCCTGGTACCATTCGCGTAGAGATGACGATAGATCATCTGAATCCTGGCAATCGAAGGGAATACCAAGCCTCAATTAATTTAACTTCATCAGTTTCTTTAGTTCCGGGTAGAATAGTTTCTCCTTCCTATCTCACCCAGCTTCATTATCGGTGGAGAAATGATGATGGAGGCGAATAAAAAGGAAACCTGGAAGGGAAAAGATGAAAAAATCCTTCTTTAAGAATTTATTCAGTTTTCAACGGGGCTTCATTGCCCTAATTACAGTTTTAATAATTTTAGGCATAATCTTAATAATCGGGTTAGGTATTAGTTTTCTTAGCGTTGAAGAAGCCAGTATGGGCCTGCAGAAAAGCCAGTCTTCTCAAGCTTATTATCTAGCCAATCTTTGCGCCGAGGAAGCTATAATGAAATTAAGAGAAAATTCTAGCTACCAAGGGAATGAAACTATTCCGGTTGGAAATAACAATTGCCAAATTAGGCCTGTCCAGATAACAGGAGGGAAATGGGTTATAGAAGCCTTAGGCGACTTCTCAAGCCAGATTAGAAAAATAAGGATAGTTGTAACCCAAATTAATCCAAGGATAATTATTCAATCTTGGCAGGAAGTAGCTGATTTTTAGTCAAAATTATGTTTTTCGAAAAACCACCATTTGGATTAAATTTTTCTGATCATTCAATTGAGATTGTTTCTTTAGGTGAATCAATTGAAAAACCTAAGCTTTTAGCTATGAGCAGAGTAATTTTAGAACCAGGAATTGTTGAAAATGGACGAATTCTTCAAGAAGAAGAATTAGAACTTATTTTAAAAAATCTTATTGGAAAACCCCAATTTGGCAAAATAAACACGAATAAATTTATTTTTACACTTCCAGAATCAAAAACTTTCATTTATTTTTTTGAATTAGCTGAAAATTTAGATAGAGAAAAAGTTGAAAAAGAAATAGAATCTCAGGTTATTCATAATTTTCCTTTCCCCTTGAAAGATCTTTATTTTGATTTTACTATAAAAAATAGGGAAGTTACTCTGATAGCTGCTCAAAGAGATACAGTAGATGATTTTTTATCCGTTTTCAGGAGATTACAAATCTTACCGGTAGCCTTAGAAGCAGAATCATTAAGTTTAGCTAGATCTTTGATCGGTGCTGCTCAAGAGATAATTCTTATTGCAGATATTGGGGCTAGAACTACCAATTTCAGTTTCTTTGACGAAAATCGCTTAAAGCTTAGTATTTCAATTGATAGCGCTGGTGATAAATTTAGTCGGGCTTTGATGGAGAAATTGAATATTTCCTTCCAAGAGGCAGAGGAATCCAAAAAAGAAATTGGCCTTAATCCAGAAAGGGAGGAAGGGAAAGTATTTCTAATCTTACAAAAAGAATTTCAGGGAATAATTTCTGAGATTAAAAAGATTGAAGAATATTTCCAAAAGAAGACTGGTAAGTCCTTAGAAAAAATAATTTTAGCTGGAGGGTCAGCTAGCATCCTTAACCTCGCTGATTATTTAGCAGATAATTTAGAAAAACCAGTTTTGATCGGCGATCCCTGGGAGAAAATTAATATTAGTATTTTAAAGAAAAAAGAGTATTTTGAGAAAGCCTTGGAAGTTGTCCCCATTTTATATGCCCCAGCAATTGGATCTGCCTTACTGGGACTTACTACCACTCCAGAGAAAAACACAATAAATCTATTACCAAAAAGATAAAAAAATGTTAAAATAAGAAAATGAAGAGCCGATTTAAATTCAGAACTTTAAATTCAGGACCAGAAAAGAGGGGTTTTACCCTGATTGAGCTTTTAATTGTTATTGGAATTATTGCTGTTTTGATGGCAATAGCTGTTGTTGCAATTAATCCTGCTAGGCAGTTTGCCAAAGCTAATGATGCCAGAAGGCAGAGCGACGTCAGGGCAATTCTCGATGCCATCCAGTATAATATAATAGATAACAAAGGAGTCTTTCTTTGTGCTGGCGGGGATATCCCAACAACCGAGTCGGTAATTCGTTCATCTACAACAACCTTTCCTCCGTCTGCTGAGACAAGTGGCATGCCTTTTTACGATCTTTGTGCTAATTGCCTCGTCCCAGAATATTTTGGTACCATGCCTATTGATCCTCAAAAGGGAGGTTGGGAAAGTTGTGCCAATTATAATACAGAATATACCATTCAGAAAACAGCAAGTATTACCATTAGGGCTCCCCATGCCCAGCTTGGAGAAAAAATAGAAACAACCCTTCCTGGTGTAATTACCGTAAAAGTTCCTGCTGGAGTTCCTGATACTACCCCTCCCATCGTTGGTACTACTTCACCTACTTCAGCTGCAGTAAATGTGGCTGCTGATTTTTCTGCTTCAGTTTCAGATAATATAGCAGTAACTTCCTGCAATCTTTTTGTTAATGGTGTTGACCAAGGTTCAATGAATCTTTCTGCATCGCCATGCACTAACTGTACCGTCTTAAAATCTTATACTTTCACTTTAGCTGGTACCTTTCCGATGTACGCCAGATGTTCTGATGCAGCCGGCAATACAACCAGCGGTTCAAGTGTTAATGTAACCGTTTCTTCAGCTCCCACGCCCGACTTCTCCATCTCTGCTTCTCCTACCTCTCTCACAGGTCCCCAAACTTCAGGCGCTTCTGATCCTTCAACAACTATTACAGTTAACTCTTTAAATGGTTTCTCAAGCCCAGTCACTCTCTCTACAAGGTGGTGCACAGGTCCTTCTGACACTACCTGCAGCCAAAGCAAACCTGCTAGCATTACCCCAGCTTTCTCTGTTAATCCAGTTACTCCCACAGGTAATTCAACCCTATCTCTTGACACCAACAACACTCCAGCTGGAACCTATTATTTCCGAACCAGAGGAACAAGCGGCAGCCTTACCCATGATACTGGCGTTATTACCTTAACAGTTGTTGACCTTTCAGTCGCCCTTACTGCCAATCCTTCTTCAGGAAACGCTCCTCTAAATGGAGTTGATTTAACTGCTGATGTAGGCGGTTCATCAACCGGAACTGTTAATTTCAAATTCCATTGTAATGCCTCAACTCCTCCTGCAACTTGGGAACATAGTTTTGATACCATTAATGTAACTGTAACTGATGCTGTTCCAGTAAACAGAACTGATCTCCAGGGGCATAGCCATTCAACTCAAATTCTGGCAGGGGAGGTATTCACGGTTTATGACATTTGCAATTATGCTTCAGCTGCCACCTATACTCCAAGAGTTATGATAGAGAGAGGCGGTTCGGTTCAGAATACAACAACGGTGACTGTAAGCTCTGCTCCTACTCTTTCTGTTACTTTAGCTGCCAATCCTTCTTCAGGAAACGCTCCTCTAAATGGAGTTGATTTAACTGCTGATGTAGGCGGTTCATCAACCGGAACTGTTAATTTCAAATTCCATTGTAATGCCTCAACTCCTCCTGCAACTTGGGAACATAGTTTTGATACCATTAATGTAACTGTAACTGATGCTGTTCCAGTAAACAGAACTGATCTCCAGGGGCATAGCCATTCAACTCAAATTCTGGCAGGGGAGGTATTCACGGTTTATGACATTTGCAATTATGCTTCAGCTGCCACCTATACTCCAAGAGTTATGATAGAGAGAGGCGGTTCGGTTCAGAATACAACAACGGTGACTGTAAGTGCAGCGCCCGATCCTGATTTCTCTATTTCTATTTCCCCCGCCTCAAGAACAATTAATGTGGGCGACTCAACAACTTACACTTTCACCGTAGCTTCCATTAATGGTTTTAATGGCACTGTTAATCTCTATGCTAGTCTTTATGACAATTCAACTGATGAACAGAACGATTACAACAACCACTATAATTGGAACTGTGTAGGAGAATTATGCAATTGTAATAAAGCCGACGTCAACCGTAGTGGAAATGTAGATATTACGGATGTATTATCCTTAAACCCTTACCAGAATCAAACTTGTTCAACAACCTATCCTCAGCAGAATTCAGTAGAAAGATATAGGTGCAACCGGGCCGACGTAAATCGTAACGGAACAGTAGATGTTTCTGATTCTAACGCTATATCTCCGTATCTAAATCGTACATGCTCTCAGTATTATAAAGATATTACTCTCTCCCTTTCTTCTGGAACAATACCTGGGGGGTCTGGCTCTGCCACCCTTACTGTTTCTTCATTAGCAACCACGTCTGCAGGTACCTTATATGTTAGAGCTACGGGTGTTTATACTGCTGCCGAGCTTGCCAATGGTCCTGAAAGAAGCACGGCCAGTACCCTAACAGTGAATGCTTTAGCACAAGGAGTCTGGCGATACTGTGAGAACGGAACTCTTAATTGTACTCTTAACGCTGCTTATGCCTTAGGCTACAAATTTACTCCTACCTTAAATGGCCGCGTGACACAGCTTTGTGGACGTTTTTCCGGAACAAATCAAACAGTCAGACTTTACAATTCTAGCTATGCGACCCTGGCCCAAACTTCAATTTCCAGTTCAAACACCTGGGTTTGTAATTCAATATCTCCTGTGGATGTTTTTGCTGGCTCAGTTTATTATGTTGTAGTTGAACCAGGAACAGGTAATAGATGTCGTGACGAAAACCTTAGTCCGACATTACCCCAAACTTGTAATCTAGTCACTGTTAATGCCGGTGTGGTTGATATTACATCGCCTTTCGATGGTAACCACGCTGAGTTGAATGATATGGTCTATGGTCTGGTAGACATTACCTTTTCTCCGAATCCCTGAATAGCCTTTTCTTTTATAAAGCGTTTGACTTTAAATTTAGAAAAAGAGAAAATAAAATAACACTTCTTTTAAAAAGTAGAATAAAGGTCGAAGGATAATTAAATTGAGAATTTAAATGATGAAAAAAAGGAAAGGTTTTACTTTAATTGAATTATTGATTGTTATTGGAATTATCGCTGTCTTAATGTCAATAGCTATTGTAGCTATAAACCCTGGCCGTCAATTTGCCAAAGCTAATAATGCCAGGCGTTGGGGAGATGTAAGTGCTATTGTCGATGCTATATCTATAAGAGTTATAGAAGAAAAGGGAAATTGGAATCCGCCAGCTGGTTGTGAGGTTCTTCCTACAGATGGAGTAGCACATCCTCTTGCTTATGATGGTCCGGGTGCGGGTGATGATGCCAACGTTGATATTTGTTCATGTATTGTTACAGAATATATTGGTACTATGCCATTAGATCCTACTGATGGTACTGCTCCAACTGCGCCTCCCTGTACTGGCTATGATACTGGTTATGAGATTACTGGGACAACAACTGGTAGGATAAAGATTTCTGCTCCCACTATTCAAGAAGAAGGCCCTGGCACTCCCACCGAAATTTCAGTTACTCGCTAAGATTATTTAAAATTAAACTAAAAGCGCCCCTCAAATTAAAGGGGAGGGCGCTTTTGTGTTGTATTTTTTCTCAGAAAATCATATAATAAGAAAGAAGTTAAAGGTCGTAGATGCACTAAATTAGTAGTTTCCTAATTATGAATCTAATTTTAATTATTATATTAATTGCCTTTGTACTCATAATTCTTTGGGTAGTTTTGACATATAATCGTCTAATTACTCTTCGCAATCGGGCAAAAGAAGCCTGGGCAGATATCGACGTTCAACTAAAAAGGAGGCACGACCTAATCCCCAATTTGGTTGAGACAGTTAAGGGATATGCTGCTCACGAAAGAGAAGTTTTTGAAAAGGTGACCGAAGCAAGGACGCGGGCAATGGGAGCAACCGGGCTAAAAGAAAAAGGAGAAGCTGAGAATTTCTTATCTCAAACCTTAAAATCGCTTTTTGCTGTTGCTGAAAATTACCCTCAACTTAGGGCTTCGGAAAACTTTCTAGAATTACAGAGAGGATTAACTGATACAGAAGATAAAGTCCAAGCTGCTAGAAGATTTTATAATGGTAATGTCAGAGATTTGAATATTACAGTTGAAAGCTTCCCTGCAAATATCATCGCCGGCACTTTCGGATTTGCTAAAATGGATTTTTTCGAAATAGAAGAGGCAGCTGCCCGAGAACCAGTTACTGTCAAATTCTAATATTAGAAGGTTATGGCGACTATATATACGTATGCAGAATCGAATACCAGAAGGACCTGGGTATATTTAACCTTTCTTTTCCTTTTTATTATTGGCCTGGGTTGGTTTTTTAGTTACTTATTAAATAGTCAAGGCATTCTGATAGTTGCTGTAATTTTTAGTATTTTAATGAGCTTTGGTAGTTATTGGTATTCAGATAAAATTGTCTTGGCAATGAGCGGGGCTCGACCAATAAAAAAAGAAGATAGCCTTGAGCTTTATAGGGTAATAGAGAATCTATGTATTACAGCTGGTCTTCCTTTGCCCAAAATCTATATTTTGAATGAAGCCCAGCCCAATGCTTTTGCCACTGGTAGAGATGCTAACCATGCAGTAGTGGCCGTCACCCGCGGTTTATTGGAAAAATTAGATAAAACAGAGTTAGAAGGTGTTATGGCCCACGAGCTCTCTCATATTGGCAACAAAGATATTCTTTTAAGTACAGTTATAGTTATTTTAGTGGGAATGGTAACCATTATTTCAGATTTGTTCTTTAGAATGAGCTTTTGGGGAGGAAGAGATCGAGACAGAAATTCAGCTGGAGCAATTTTGGTCCTTCTGGGAATTGTAGCTGCAATTTTAGCCCCTATCGCAGCAACTTTGATTCAATTAGCAATTTCAAGAAAGCGAGAATTTTTAGCCGATGCTTCAGGCGTTCTTTTAACCCGTTACCCCGAGGGTCTAGCTCGGGCACTTGAAAAAATCGCAAAAGATCCAGCACCTTTGAGAGCAGCCAACAATTCTACTGCCCATTTATATATTGAAAACCCTTTTCGAGGAAAAAAATCCCAGAATTGGCTAACTAATTTATTTATGACCCATCCTTCAGTGGAAGATAGAATAAGGGCGCTCAGAGGAATGGAGGTATAAAATGAATTGTCCCTCTTGTAATAAAAATCTAGAAAAAGCTATTTTTTTTAGCGTAGAAATTAATTATTGTCCAAGATGTCTTGGTTCATGGTTTGAACAGGACGAACTAAGATTAGCCAAAGATGAAAAAGATAAAGATTTAATATGGCTTGATATTGATCTCTGGAAGGATAAAGAAAAGCTTGATATTTACAGAGATAAAAAACTTTGTCCTGCCTGCCAACTTCCACTGTATACAGTGGGTTACGGTGATTCGAGAATTCATGTTGAGACCTGTAGTGTTTGCCGTGGCATATGGTTAGATCGCGGCGAATTTAAAGAAATTATAGAATATTTAAAAGAAAATGGAGATTATCAGATACTGAATAACTATTTGGAAACTTTGACTGAAGAATTTAAAGAAATATTTACTGGCCCCGAGTCTTTCAGAGAGGAGGTTCTAGATTTCTTAGCATTTTCGAAAATTTTTAACTATAAATTTTTAACCCAACATCCAAATATTTCCAAAATAATTTCTAATTTGCCCAAATAAGAAATAAAAGGAGAGGTCGCATAGCGGTCTAGTGCGCGGCTCTGGAGAAGCCGTAGGGTAGAAATACTCTCCAGGGTTCGAATCCCTGCCTCTCCGCTAAGTAAATAAGCATGAACAGGCAATCATTTTTCGGACCAATTATTCTTGGATTTTTATTTACTGTCGCATTTTTTAGGCTGACCTTTTTTCTGATATATAGTTTTGGATGGTCAAAACCCGGCATCGTAATCAACGGGATCCATATTCACCATTTTCTTTTCGGGATTCTTTTACTTTTCTTAGTAACCATTTTAGCTATCCATCAAAAATTTTCCCAAAAATCTCTCTATTTTATTTTAGGAATAAGCATAGGTTTAATTGTTGACGAATTACCATATCTGATAACTCTTGATGATAGCAAAAATCCCTCTCTTATATCTCCTGTTATAATTGTCCTTATTCTATTTTCTGGATGGTTTTTTGAAAGAAGATATAGGCTTAAAAAGGCCAATCAATTTCTTTCGCAGCCTCTAAAAAAGCCAACCATTTCTGTGGTTATACCAACTTATAATGAACAAAATTTCATTGCAGCAAGTTTGGAAAACGAACATTACAACCCAGGAAATAATTAATAATGTCATTAAAAAAGTAAAGCCAGGGTCAATTATTCTTTTACATGACGGCGACACTACTAAGACCGAGGTTAATCGTTCTGCTACCGTGAATGCTCTACCTAAATTAATAACCGAGCTATTTAACCTGGGCTATCAAATAACCCTCCCCAATATTTAATAGAATCTTACTCGTTAAGTAAAAAAGTGTGGTGAGAAAAAAATCTATCAGAGAAATAAAGAAACAATTACTTGGAGAAATCGAGGGTCTTATTGATAAGAGAGGATTGATTAAAGCTGGGTTACCAAATTATGACCGGTTTTTTGGTCGTGATTCAATAATTGTATCATGGCAGCTTTTAAAAATTCAACCTGAAATTTGTAAAAAAACATTAGAAGTCTTAGCAAAATTCCAAGGAAAAAAATTTGATAAAATTTCAGAGGAAGAACCCGGCAAAATACTACACGAAACTGATTTTAAATTAAAATGGCACCCAAATCTTCCTGATTTCCCCTTTCCTTATTATGGCTCGGTTGATTCTACCCCCTTCTTTTTAATTCTTTTTTATTTTTATTTTAAAAAGACAGGGGATAAGAAATTTCTAAGAAAATACTGGAAAAATATTTTAGCCACCCTTCATTGGATAGAAAAATATGGAGATAAAGATGGAGATTTATTTTTAGAATATCAGAGAAAAAATCCTAAAGGCCTTTTCCATCAAGGCTGGAAAGATGGCTTGGGAGATCATTTAAGAATCCAACCGCCAGTAGCCATTGTTGAAGCTCAAGGCTATCAATATTTAGCTTTAAAAGGAGTAATAAAGTTAGCTAAAACTTTAAAACAAAATAGGATATCTGAAGAACTTTCAAAAAGAGCAAAGAAATTAAAAAAATCTTTTAATAAAAAATTTTGGGTGCCAGATAAAAAATATTTCGCGCTGGCTTTAGATGGCAAGAAAAATCAAAAAAAGACCATAACTTCCAATCCCGGCCACCTCTTGTTTACTGGAATTTTAGATAAGGATAAAATCCCCTCGGTTGTTAAAAAACTTTTTGAGCCTGACCTTTGGACTTCTTATGGGATCAGAACCCATTCAAAAAAAGAAACGGATTTTAATCCGGAAAGCTATCATAAAGGCTCTATTTGGCCTCATGATAATTGGATAATTGCTCAAGGGCTTAGAAAATTAGGTTATAAAAAAGAATATCAGAAAATAAAAAGAGCTCTTTTGCGAGCTTTTAGAAAATTTGGATTTTTGCCCGAGCTTTATGTGGTAAAAAATGGAAAATTATTTGAATACAAAAATGCCTCCTATCCTCAAGCCTGGGCAACAGGTTCTTTACTTAATTTTCTTGCCCCGTACTAATTTTACCATCAGATATTCTCGCGACGACCGGGGCCGGATAGGCCTTTCCGAAGGAGAGGCCGTCGCCGTTAACCTCTCTTGCAAAATTTAGTGAGGGGTCGACTTCAAAATCTTAAAGAAAGTTTTCTCGTAATTATCAACCATTTTCTCAATTGTAAAATTTTTCTCCACCCATTTTCTACATTCCCAGCGTGAAATCTTATCAATTTTTTTTATTGCCTTTACCATTTCGTTGATATCTTTTACAACAAAACCAGTTTTACCATTTTTAATTACCTCTTTGGCCGAGCCGCGATTAAAAGCAATAGCCGGAGTCCCGCAAGCCATTGATTCAATGAAAGTTAAGCCAAAAGGTTCTTCCCATTGAATAGGATAGAGAGCAACTTTAGCTTTGCCGTAATATTTATAAGTTTTCTCATAGGGAATATTCCCGACATATTTAATATTCTTTTTAAGATGGGGCTTAATTTCTTTTTCCCAATATTTTCCCTCGTTGGGAGTACCAGCAATAATTAGTTTTTCTCCCGCTTTTTCCGCTGCCATTATAGCTTCCTTTACTCCTTTAGTCGGTAAAAGCCTTCCCAAAAATAGGCAATAATCTTTTGGCTTTCCTGAGAAAGGAAAGAATTTCAGGTCTGTTCCATTGTAAACTGTACCTGCCCAGTTTAAATTAGGAGCTGGTTTTCTTTGGGCATTGCTTAAAGAAATATAATATTGGTTTTTGCTCTGAAACATTTTAAAAATTTCACTCCTCCAGGGGTAAATCGGATCATGTAAGGTATAGACGATCGGTATTTTTCGGAAAGCAAGGCCAAAGGGCAAAGCTCTATCGACTGGATGGATGTGAATGAGATCATATTTTCCCCTAAGCGCCTCTTGATAAATTAGACTAATAAAGTATTGATCCCAGAGGTTAGCGATTTTAGCATTTTCTCCTCCTCGAGCATCAGGGTCTTTAAAAATTTTATGGCGAGGAGGGCCGTTTAAGGAAGGAAGGTTACCAGTTTTTAATCTTCTTATCTTTAATCTCGAGCCCTTAGGAGCAAAAAAACTCACCTGGTGCCCCTTTTTTGTTAAACCTTCAGCTACTGCTTTGGCAATTAACATCGGAGCAAAAATTACTCCTTTTGGAGGAGGGATAGAGTAGTTACCACTGACAAATGTAGCAATTCTCATTTTCATATTCCCATTCAACTTAGGCTATCTTAGAATTTAGTAAACGATTTGTTCTTCTATAGTGAATAATAAATTTTCTCGTAATTATCGACCATTTTCCGATAAGTGAAATATTTTTCCACTCTCTGACGGCAAGCAGTTCTGTCAATTTGATCAATCTTTTTCATGGCTTTAACCATCTCCTCAATGTTTTTTACGACAAAACCAGTTTTTCCATCGGAAACAATTTCTTTGGCAGAACCTCGATCAAAGACAATTACTGGCGTTCCGCAAGCCATTGATTCTGTCATAATTAACCCAAAAGGTTCTTCCCATTCAATTGGATAAAGACAAGCAATAGCAGATCCATAAAAACTAGAAAGTTTTTCTTGGGAGAGCTCGCCCAAGTATTTGATTTTATTAGATAAATGGGGCTTAATTTTTTTTACAAAATATTCCTTCCGTTGAGGATCTAATCTACCAGCTAATAAAAGTTTAACATTTGCAATTTTCGCTGCTTTTATTGCATTTTCAATTCCTTTAAAAGGATCAATTCTGGCAATCCAAACAAAGTGATCTTTTGGTTTCGGATTGAACCTGAGTTGGGAGATATCAATACCATTGTAAACAATCCAAGATTTTTTAAACTTTACGGCAGAATTAACCCTTTCCGATTTAGAAATAAAAGCAGCCATAGCTTCATTTTTATGCCTTTCAAAAATTTCAATCCTAGTTGGTTTTCTTTCTCCCTCTCTGGTTATTGAGGCCTTATAGAGTTGGTTATGAAGAGTATGGATAACAGGTTTGTTTGTTAAATTTAGAAAAGGGAGAGCCCAAAGATCGAGATGAGAATGGATAATATCAAAATTTTTTGCCTGGGAAAAAGCCTCTGTTAAATTTTCTAAATTCCAAAAAGGGTCCTGCCAATTATAGCCGGCTTCAATTAAGGATTTGGGGCGGACTGAAATAAGCTTAGCCTTAGTTTTTGAATCTCCCGAAGCAAAAAGGGTAACTTTATGTCCTCTTTTTGTTAATTCCTCAGATAAATAAGAAACAATTCTTTCAGTGCCACCATATTTTTTAGGAGGAATAGGAAACCAAAGAGGAGCAATTTGAGCAATTTTTAACTTTTTTTTCATACCTTACTTTTTTTTAGTATTTTTCAAAATTTTATAATAAAGAGCTTCATATTTATTAACCATTTTTTGTAGATCAAATTTCCTTACCACATGTCGTCGGCAGTCAATTCTATTAATCTGATCTATTTTCTTTAGGGCGGTCACCATTTCGTCTTGATTTTCAGCTAAAAATCCCGTCTTACCGTCTTTAATTAATTCTGGCATCGCCCCGGCTTTATAAGCTATAACCGGAGTGCCGCAAGCCATAGCTTCAACCACCACTAAACCAAATGGTTCTGGTCTTCTGGCCGGATATATAAAAGCCTTAGCGTTTCTGAAAAGTTCAATTTTCTTTTCAAAATCAGCTGCCCCGACAAACTGGATTTGTTTTCCATCGATTAAGGGTTGTAACCTATATTCAAAATAATCTCTGTATTCCCTAAGAATATTTCCAGAAATAATTAGTCTTTCTCCCGATTTTTTCGCTACCTCGATAGCTTCAGCTGGCCCTTTCTCAGGAGATATTTTAGACAACCATAAAAGATAATCTTGAGGATGAGGGTTAAAAGGATACCGGTCAATCGGCAAACCATGATAAATATTTTTAACAAAATTTACCCCAGGAGCTGATTTCCCCTGGTTTTTAGAAATCGAAATATAATTTATTTTGGGAAATTTCTTAAATAGGATTATCAACTCTTTATACATCGGATGGTGAATAGTTGAAACTAGAGGTTTTTTCAAAAAAGAGGAAAAGGGCGCAGTGTAGAATTCACAATGGTCGTGAATAATATCAAACCCGTCTTGGATCTGAGTTAATTTTTCATAAAGCAAAGAAAAAACAGCGTGAGGAATAGATAAATGAGCTCGCCAAAGGGATTTTGGCCAAACAGGAATAAGAGTAGCTGAAGTTTTAGAGTCTCCGGAAGCTAAAAGAGTGACTTCGTGGCCTCTTTTTACCAACTCTTCGGTTAGCCAATGAATAATAAGTTCGGTTCCTCCGTAAGTTACTGGAGGGACTGGAATCCAGAGAGGCGCTATCTGTAAAATTCGCATAAAATAATGGTAATTTATTTATTGTTGATCAATAGTTGAACTTGATTTTTCGTTAAAATCTTGCTAAGTTAATTATAGCAAATTATGATTTTTTTTCCAATTGATGAGATAAAAAATCGGCTAGATATTGTTGAAATAATTCAAGGCTATATTAAATTACAAAAGGCCGGAATAAATTATCGGGCTCTCTGCCCCTTTCATTCTGAAAAAAAACCCTCACTTTTTATTTCTCCGGTCAGACAAATCTGGCATTGTTTTGGTTGTGGAACCGGTGGTGATATTTTCAAATTCGTAATGCAAATTGAAGGAGTGGAGTTTGGCGACGCCTTAAGGATTTTAGCCCAGAGAGCAGGTATTGAGCTTAAAAAACAAGACCCAAAATTGAAGACAGAAAGGCAAAGGCTTTATGAGATTTGTGAATTAGCTACCAAATTTTTTGAGAAGCAACTTGAAAGCGGTAGAACAAGTGAAGCTATTAAGAAATATCTTTTTGAGCGAGGAATATCCGAAGAAAGCATTAAAAAATGGAGAATTGGTTACGCCCCTGAAAGCTGGCAGGGTTTATCGGATTTTTTACTTTCCCAAGGTTATAAAGGAGAAGAGATTGAAAAAGCCGGCTTGGCTTTTAAATCCACAGAGGGCCGTCTTTGCGATAGATTTCGGAAGAGAATTATTTTCCCGGTATTTGATTTGAATTCTCAAATTGTTGGTTTTGGTGGTAGAATATTTCAAGATGCTGTGGATAAAAACCCCACTATTCGCACAGGACAAGAAGTACCGGTAGCAGAGGCAAAATATATAAATACTCCAAGCACAATTCTATATGATAAAAGTCGGGTTTTGTATGGTTTAGACAAAGCTAAGGTTGAGGTCAGAAAGAATGGTTTTTGTATTTTGGTTGAAGGATATATTGATGTAATAATGTCGAGCCAGGCGGGTTTTGAGAATGTGGTAGCAACTTCAGGCACTGCCCTAACACCTTATCAATTAAAAGTTCTCAGGCGCTATTCAGAGAATTTATTGACTGCTTTTGATATGGACATTGCCGGCGACACTGCCACAAAGAGAGGAATAGATTTAGCCCAAGGCCAGGGTTTTAATATAAGAGTAGTTATATTATCTGGGAAAGACCCTGCAGATGTGATTTTGGCTGATTCTCAGGACTGGGATAAACTAATTAAAGAGGCAAAGTCAATCCTCGAATTCTATTTTGAGACGACTTTTTCTAAATTTGATAGAGAAAAACCAGAGGGGAAAAGAGAAATTGCCAAAATTCTATTGCCGGTTATCAAAAGAATCCCGAATAAGATTGAGCAATCTCATTGGATAGGGAAACTAGCCAAAGAGCTCAGAGTTAAAGAGGAAGATATTTCTGAAGAATTAAAGAGGGTTAAATTAGAACAGAAAGATTGGTTTTCTGAGGATAGATATCTTCCTAATATAAGACAGAAATCTCGGAAGGAAATGCTTGAAGAGCAGATTCTATCAGCGGTTTTGCAGTTTCCGTCTTTTTTAGCTCTTGTCGATGAAAAAATATATGATTGTTTTTCGCCGACAGGAAAAGGGATTCTAATTAATTTGAAGGAAAACCCCAATCTTAATTTGGATGATAAGATCTCTCCTGAATCTGCTGAATTTATGAATTACCTCTTTCTTAAAGCCGAGGCTGAAGAAGACCAAGAAAGAGATCTAGAAAAAGAAATAAAAACCTGCCTTAAGGAATTTTATTGCCTAGAAGCAAAAAATAGATTAATGGAAATAACTCAGGCCATAAAGAGGGCCGAAGAAGAAAAAGATCCCGAGAAGATTAACCTTCTTACTAAAGAATGTGATAAACTAATTAAAGATTTAGAAAATAAGAATTATATTTATGCCAAAGAAAATCAAAAAATTAAAGAAGTTTAAGAGGCCAAGAAGAATAAAAAGAATAAGAAGGCCAGAAAGGAGGAAAAAGATAATTAAAAAAAGGAAGCTTAAGAAGAGAAAGTTCCCCAAGAGAAGGTTAAAAACCGCTCGTTTTAAAAAGAAAATTGTCACCGAGGATAAACTCCAGGAATTAGTTAAAAAAGGAGAAGCTAGAGGTTTTTTAACTTTTGCTGAGATCTTGGCATCTTTTCCTGAAATAGAGAGAGATATTGAAGGCCTAGAAAAACTCTATGATACTTTAGAAAAAAAGGGAGTTGCCATAAAGGAAGCTAGGGAGTTGCTCGAGACTAAAGAGATCAAAAAAGAAAAAAGAAGAGCTCTTGAAGAAAGGATTGACCCGATTCAAATATATTTGAGGGAGATTGGTAGACTTTCTTTTGTAACAGCAGCCGAAGAAAAAGAACTGGCTAAGAAAATTGAGAAGGGCGACGAAGAGGCTAAAAAGAAATTAGCCCAGGCAAATCTAAGGCTGGTTGTTTCTATCGCTAAAAAATATATTGGCCGCTCGCCAAATTTAACGCTTCTAGATTTAATTCAAGAAGGAAATTTAGGACTTTTCCGGGCCGTAGAAAAATTTGATTGGCGAAGGGGCTATAAATTTTCAACTTATGCCACCTGGTGGATTCGTCAGGCAATTACCAGAGCCTTAGCTGATCAAGCCAGAACGGTTAGAATACCTGTCCATATGGTAGAGACTATTTCAAAATATACCCAGGTTAGGAGAAGATTGCTGCAAGATTTAGGCCGAGAGGCTCTAGCAGAAGAAATAGCCGCAGAAATGGGAATTGAAGTAGATAAAGTTCACCATATAAGAAAAATTTCGCAGGAAGCTGTTTCTTTAGAGACACCGGTTGGCGAAAATGAGGAAGACTCAATCCTGGCTGAATTTATTGAGGATGAAAAAGAGATTTCTCCTTCTTTGGCCGCTGCCAGGACTTTATTGAAAGAGAGATTAAGAGATATTCTGGTTGATTTAGCTCCCAGAGAACAGAAAATTTTATCAATGAGATTTGGTTTAGATGATGGCATAACCCATACCCTAGAAGAGGTCGGCCAAGAATTCGGCGTAACTAGAGAAAGAATTCGCCAGATTGAAGCCAAGTCACTTCAAAAAATTAGAGAGCATCGCGCTCTCAAGAAATTGAAAGGATACTAGAAATAGTTTATAATCTAAACGCCGCAAAGCGGCGCTATTCCGGGGTAGCTCAATCGGTAGAGCGAGGGACTGTTAATCCCCAGGTTGAAGGTTCGAGTCCTTCCCCCGGAGCAGGCTAGTGAGCCTTTCGGATGACCGAAAGGCCTCACATTTTGGAAAAAGTTCGAGAAAAAATCGCCAATACCCGGATAGGACATCGAACTTTATTCGGAGGCGAACCCTTCATAATTAATCGCCAATTAGGCGATTTTTTGGTAGGATAAGATAAAGGCCTATAAGAATTTAAAATAAATAATCTTATGCAAATCTTCAAAACATGGGCATTTCGTTGGTGGGAGGTAAGTTTAATTAAAGTATGTCTCCTTTCCCTCGGTATTATCTTAACTATCTATTTCTACAATTATCTCGTCGGTTTATTATGGCTTTGGTGGATACTTTTTGTTGCGACCACAATATATTTTATCGCCAGACTAATAAAAGAGAAGTAGAATAATTTTAGACAGGAGACCATTTTCCAAGTAAGGCGATTTTTTGGTAGGATTAAATTAGATATGATAAAAAATTGGCACGCAATTTCATTAGAAAAAGTTTTTGCCGAGACAGGAAGCAAAAAAGATGGTCTCACCAGTCCAGAGGCGACGGAGAGACTTAAAAAGTTTGGACGAAACACTCTCCCTCAAGAAAAACCGTATTCCAAGATACGGCTGTTTTTGAGTCAGTTCAATAGCCCGTTGATGTATATTTTACTTACGATTGTTGTTATTTCTTTTCTATTAAAGCACTATTCGGACACCATCTTTATTATCATCGTATTACTCATTAACACCACTGTCGGGTTTTACCAAGAAAACAAAGCCAATCAATCACTACTCGCATTAAAGAAAATGGTGAAGATAAGGGCGAAAGTTTGGCGAGATGGCTACGAAAAAGAGATTGACAGTGAAGAATTAGTCGTCGGCGATGTTGTGTTTCTCAAGGCGGGAGACAAAGTTCCAGCAGACGGACGCATCATTGATTCAAGGGGATTGAAAATAAACGAGGCGAGCCTTACAGGAGAATCGCAGGCGGTTGGAAAGAAAGCCGATGATGTTATCTCCGAATCAACCCCGCTTCCCGAAAGAATAAATACGGTTTTTATGGGCACGATTATTGAGGAAGGACGGGCAACAATAGTAATTGTTGCTACTGGAATCAACACGCAAATCGGAGAAGTTGTATTGCTTCTCAAAAAAACCAAAGAACGCAAAACTCCGCTTCAACGGAAAATTGTATCTCTCTCAAGATGGCTTGGTATTTTAATTCTTTCTATAATTGTCATTATTCTTATTGAAGGTTATTTTACTGAAAAGAGTTTCGTTGATGTTTTTATAGCTTCAGTTGCTCTTGCGGTTTCAGCCATCCCCGAAGGACTACTACCTGCCATCACAGTGATTTTGGTTTTAGGAATGAGGCGTATTTTCAAACAGGGCGGTCTGGTTAGAAAACTCGCCGCCACAGAAACCTTAGGAAGCGTAACCGTTATCTGCACCGATAAAACAGGCACTCTCACCGAAGGCAAAATGCAGGTAAGTCATATTTTAACAAGCACGAAGGAACTGATGAACGAGAACATTAACGGACTTGCCAAAGGTGAGAATGCCAATGGCGTTGAGTCGCATATCTCGGCATTGAAAATTGCTACTCTGGCAAACGACGCCTTTGTAGAAAATCCAGAGGCGGAATTACAAGAATGGGTGGTGCGAGGCAGTCCAACCGAAAAAGCCCTGCTTTTGGCGGGGATGCAGTCGGGTTTGAATAAAAAAGAACTTGAGAAGCAATATCCAGTGCTGGACAGAATCACTTTTGAATCGGATTACAAGTTTGCTGCAACGCTTCATCGCAAAAACGAGAATCAACATACGCTCTATATTATCGGAGCACCAGAGGAAATTATCGCCCGCTCCGTTGATTTAGATGTTGATAGTAAAAAAGAAAAATTGGGCACAGCTCAAGCAGATAAATTGATAGAGAAGCTGGAAACGCTTACGCAAAAAGGATTGCGAGTTCTTGCCTGTGCCCATAAGGATTACGATTCCAAAATAAAATATCAAAATCTTACCGAATTAGTAAAAGAACTCTCACTCGTTGGTTTTATCGCCCTCAAAGACCCGCTTCGCCAAGATGCAAAGGAGTCAATCGCAATTACCAAAAAGGCGGGCATCCGCACCGTTATTGTTACGGGAGACCACAAACTCACCGCCAAAGCTATTGCCGAAGAAATTGGCCTTGAAACAAAAAACGAGAACATAATCGAGGGCAAAGATTTGGAAACAATAAGTGATGACGAATTAAAAGAAAAAGCAAAATATATTTCTATCTACGCTCGTGTATCTCCACGCCATAAATTAAGAATTGTTGACGCACTTCAGGCAAACGAAGAAGTGGTAGCAATGCTCGGCGACGGCGTTAATGACTCCCCAGCTCTCAAATCCGCTGATATTGGGGTTGCGGTTGGTTCTGGCACGGATGTGGCAAAAGAAGTGGCTGATTTGGTATTGCTTGACGACAATTTCAAAACTGTAGTTAAAGCAGTTGAGCAAGGGAGAGTGATTTTTGGAAACATTCGGAAGGTGTTTGTGTATCTTGTGGCAGACGACTTTTCTGAACTATTTTTATTTTTAGCAAACATGGCAATGGGGTTTCCACTACCACTACTACCCGCACAGATTCTTTGGATAAATCTTATTGAGGATGGGTTTCCAGATATCGCCCTCACCACTGAACAGGAAACAAAAGGAGTAATGGATGAGAAACCAAGAAACCCTAAAGAGCCAATATTGAATAAACCATTAAAACTTTGGATGACCGCCATTTTCTTTATTACTGGCTTGGCGGCGTTTATATCATTTTTCTTTCTTTGGAAACTAACTGGAGATTTACATAAGACACGGACTATAGTTTTTGCTCTTATGTGCGTTGATTCTTTGATTTTTGCTTTCAGCGTTCGTTCCTTCAAACGAACAATTTTCAGAAAAGACATATTTTCCAATCGCTATTTAGTGGGAGCAGTAGTTATAGCAGCCGTTTTGCTCATTGGAGCTATTTATTTACCGCCTCTCCAAAAACTTTTAGCCACTCAGCCGTTAGGAATAATTGAATGGCTTATGATTTTTAGCGTAAGCTTAGTAGAGATTATATTGATTGAATTTTCCAAAAAGAGAATTTTTGCACCAAACCATTGAATAGAAAAAGGAAGAATAGTGAGTAGCAGGGTAGGGTAAATCAAACTAATGCCAATAATTGTCTTACTTGACTAATAACCACTTCAGGGGCAGGCAGAGCTTTGCTCCAATCAAATGTTCGAAAGCTGTTCCGCCAAGCGAGCAGATGATTTTGGTGAAACCGACCCATCCCCGTCCAAGATTTGTGAATAAAACAGAGATGGGAAACATTCCAAATTCCCATCCCTGGGAGTTACCAGGATGGGTATAGAACCTCAAGTTAGATTAATCTCTGAAAATGGTAAACCATAAAAAGGATGAAGTTTATCCATTAATAAGCATAAAAGGTCGAACTCATTAAGAGATTTAATTTATTAAATTTAAAAATAATAAAATGAATAAAATTATTAGCATTCTGTTGGGCATAATTATTTTGTTTAGTGTTTCGTACACATCTGTCTTAGCGGAAGAAGCAACCCCCTCTGCACAAGGGCTTATCCAACAACTGCAACAACAGGTGGAACAATTACAAGCGCAGATAAAAGCATTAACGACACAGATAGAATCATTACAACAGGCAAAGGGAGAAATAAAGGAGACAGCAAAAGAAATTAAAGGAACCCTAAAATTACTTGGGCAGTTGCGAGAAGGCATGACTGGTGAAGATGTTAAGTTGTTGCAAGAGATATTAGCGACAGACCCAGATATTTATCCTGAAGGGCTGGTTACAGGGTATTTTGGTAACTTAACAAAAAATGCGGTAAAAAAATTCCAAAAAATAGCAGGACTTGAGCAGGTTGGAGCGGTTGGACCAAAAACGTTATCTAAAATCAACGAGTTACTTACAGAGGGAGCGGGCAAATCTGGTAAAGTACCTCCTGGTCTTCTAATTGCCCCGGGAATTAGAAAGAAGGTTGATCTCGAGCTCCTGAAGCCATTGCCTGGACAGAAACTTCCTCCTGGTATCGCTAAAAAATTAGGTGGAGAAATGCCTGGGCAAGACATCACACCCCCCGTTATTTCAGAAGTGACAGTAACCAATATCACTGAAACATCAGCTAAGATTGCTTGGGTTACCAATGAGAAATCAAATAGTAAGGTGTGGTATGATAAAGTAACTCCGCTTGTTGTAACAGATACAACACCAGTAGTAAGCTCTACTGACTTGGTGCTAAATCATGAGGTTACATTATCTGGCTTGACTTCTAATACTGTCTACTACTATATAGTGAGTTCTACCGATAAAGCGGATAATAATGAAATTAGCGTACAAGGAACATTTTCTACAGACATTACACCCCCAGTTATCTCAGAAGTTACGGCAAAAGATATTACTTCAGCATCAGCAAAAATTACCTGGCTTACTGATGAAAAATCAAATAGTAAGGTGTGGTATGATAAAGTAACTCCGCTTGTTATAACAGATTCAACTCCTGTTGCAAGCTCTTCTGATTTACTATTGAATCACGAAATTAATTTAACTAGCTTGACTCAAAACACTAACTACTATTATATAGTAAACTCTACTGATGAGACAGGGAATGATGCAAAAAGTACCGAGAAGACATTCATTACGCTTAGTCAAGAATAAAGCTGTATAAATTCTGGCGGAACAGTTGAGACAGCAATGTGTTGCCTTACAATAAGTGATTTCCCAGGCAATTGTGCAGTTGGAGCTTACGGCTGTTCCACAGAAAATAGCCACGAAGTGAAAATTTGCAACTGTGGAACTGATGAATGCTTTAACGGTAGTACATGCGTATCTCAATAAAGAATTGCAATACTTTTAATTGGTAACAAAAAATCGTTAGCGCAATGGCTAACGGTTTTTTATTTATCGCCACTAAAGCAGTTTTTTGGTACACTCCATTTTGGGATTTTTAATTTTTGAGTTGGTTAATGATTGTAAATGTATCAGATTGGCGATTGCTGGAATAAAGCAAGATAATAGCGACAGGCTCTTTGTTTACATTAAATAACGATGCTAATGTTTGCTTGGCTTCTGGTAGGTAGCCAGTTTTTCCGCCAATAAATTCAGGAAGATAATAAAAATTATTTACATTTTGGAATTTGAGTAATCTTCCTGTTGGATCTGGAAGCCAAAAATTATTATCTTTGGTAATGCTCAAAATTTCTGGATGATTCTTGTAAATATAAGTTAAGAGTTTGGCTATGTCGGTGGCAGTAGAGCGGTTTGCGGGATTTAATCCGTGGGCGTCAAAAAAAACAGTATTGGTCATATCGAGCTCTTTTGCTTTTTGATTCATTAGATCCAAAAATTTTCCCTTTCCTAGGAAATAAGTTAAAGATTCAGAAGCGTCATTTGTTGACTGAATAAGGCTGGCTTGTAGAAGATTTTTTGCGCTAACATTTAAGTCTAGAAAAAGAGATGGGCTATATCCTAAGGGCTCAAGTATTTTTTCTGTTAAAGTTATTGTCTGGTCAGTATCAATATTTTCAAAAGCAACTACAGCGTTCATGAGCTTGGTAATAGAAGCAATGGGATACGGTTGATTAGTGTTTTTCTCTAAAACCACTGAATTATGAGAAAGGTTTACTGCCAAATATGATGCAGCTGTAATTTCTTGTTGTGATTGTAAACTTAAAATCAGTACTTGAAGACGTTGAATTTCTTGTTGAAGGACTTGGATTTGCTGGATTAATTTCATCCTTTCTGTCTGATCGGAGGCCTTAGCTGTTTTAGAGGCATGGGGTGAAAAAGCTAAAAGCAATATACAAAATAAAAGAAAAAAGATTTTGTATTGCATATCTAAAATATATTTTAATCATCTTTATTTTACCAGAATATTAAAATAATATAAAATCGTCAATCAGGCGGTTTTTGGGTAGAATAAAGAAAGACAGATAAATCTATGAAAGAAAAAATTAAGAAAATGCGGACAAAACTCGGCGTTTCAATCGAGAAATTAATAAAATGATTATGTCTTTAATTACAAGATTCGTTATTATAATTACTATTGTTGTATCTATTGTAGATGTGGCTGGATTTTATGCAATAAAGAAACATCCAGAAAGACTAACAGTGCCATTTGTTATTCTAATGATTATTGCAACAATAATACCGATAGCGATTAATCTCTGGTATTGGTTGGTATTTAAAAAGAGGTAAAAAAAATGGGAAATACAACACAAAAAAAGCAAATATTAGTCTCAGGAGCAGCGGTAATAATAGCAACAGCAATAGTAGCAGCATTAAAAATAGCAGGAGTGGTAATATCAGCAACGCTTATAGCAGGAGCAGCATCTGTGGCAATTGTGGTAATTGTAGGATATATCATAATCAAGAAAAAACAGATTAAGTTCAAATGGTGGTTTCCTTTAGTGGTAATAGTAATCCTTTATGCGATTATGTTAATATTGTCTTTTTTGCTACATTTTGTGTTTAAGGTGGTTGAATGAATAGCAAAAAACAAGAAAAACCCCCGCCTCGCACAAGGGGCGGTTTTTTTATCCAAACAGGTTCTAACATCGTCCAACCAAAGGAGATAGCCCTAAATTCCTATAAACCCTCTTAATCTCCAGCAATTTTTCCTTCATCATCGTCATATAATCCCTATTCTCCAGAATTATAAGAGAATCTTGATTCGCTAATGAATAAATATATATTCTTGAATTAATAAGCTTTGAATTGGGGAGCCGACTAGTGAGCCTTTCGGGTGACCGAGACGCATAAAAAATCGTCATTCTGGCGATTTTTTGATATTTGTCCGAGAGTTATTGACTCTAGCTTTTTGCTTTGAATAGAAAAAGGTATAATATAAAAAAGCTAAGATCTTTAACAAGGAGGGATAGAGAGTGGTTAGGGCAGCTTATTTTGTCGAGCTCCGGGAAGCAATTCAAACTGGGGAGATTAAAGCAAGAGCCGAATACGAACTCTTAGAAGTCTGGCAACCTGTTCAAATCTCTGTTCGTTGGAAAGATAAAATAAGGGTAAGAAGAGCAGGGAAGGTAATCAGAGAATTCTGGCGAGAATATTTTGGATTAGTTATTTACAATCCAGGCGATGTTTTGCATCCTCTTTGGCGACAAGTCAGTGAATGGGAAGAAAATGAATGGCGGGGTTTACCCGAGGAAAAACTTAAGAAGTTAGGAGTTTTTAGAAAAAATGGACAGTTTACTGTTCAGATTGTTTCTAAAATAACGGATTTACCAGCTGCTGTTCGCCAGAGGATAAGGCACATCCCAGCCAGTCTGATTGGTCGGGAAAGAAAAAGATTTGTTTTGGCTGGAAATGCTCAGCTATTAGCAGATTATGTTACAAGACTCAATAACCTGATGAATCAATTTTTGACAGCACCTCGGGTCAGCCCTGAATTAATGGAAAAAGCTTCCGCAGAATTTGCTCGAATCTATGAGTCGCTAGAAAGAAGCAGAACTTCTTTAAAGAGAAAGGCTTTGGGAGATATTCGAGAGACTTCGCAGGCTGGTTTTCGGGAAATGCCAGCCAGAGCCGCTCAGATTAATGTTGACCTTTTAAACCAACGCCTTTTAGATTACGAGATGGCTTCCAAATCTATTGTCCTCGGAGAGAAATGGCTACGTTTAATGCTAGATAGCGAAAGGAGATTTAGACGCTGTTACAATCGCCTGGGTGAGTTGGCAATGAAACTCCAGGTTCTTTTGAGCGAAAAAGAAAGCATTGAGCCAGCTGACCTTTGGCCAATCGCTAAAGAAGCCTATGGCATTTGGAATCACCTTAATAGAGAAATTCGTTTTAATCCTTATTATCAGAGACTTCAGGCTCCAGAATTTCAGCGGCTATCTCGTGTACAAATCCATGCTGAAGCTGGGAGAGGAAAAACCGTTTTAAATTCGATTAAGTTAGCAGCAACAAAATTGGAAGCTGTGGCTATGGGAGAAAAAATAACTCGAGCTGAAGCTCAAAAAGAAAGAGAAGCCCTTTCCTAAAGACCCCTATTGGGTCTTTTTTGTGTGAAGATGATGAGATACATGGGTAACGCCTTACTTGACGCTGATTAAACAAGGAAGGATTTAATTAAATTAGGTATCTTGTAGATAACATCGTCCCGCCAGGGAAGCCAACACCCGCCTTAATTGGCGGGGCTTTTTGTTTGACAAAGGGCTTGGCTTATTGTATTTTTATCTATCAATAATAGTTCATTCACAACTGGGAGGTGAAGTGTGATACTGGTAACAGCACTGGCATTTTTCATCTGGGGATTGATTACTTTTCTTATCGGACTTGGCCTTTGGAAACTATTCAACGCATCATATATGCCTCATAGGCTGGGCCTTGACCGACCGTTAGATTTGAGCTTCTCGGAACAATAGATTATATTTTTTAGCCACCCAGGAACAGCAATACCGCTTATTTTTATTTTCATTGGCGTCTTATTTCTTGGGGCATCAGTAATAATAGCTATCATAGGTGGCATCCAGGCGATAGCCAAAGCATTCTAAATCAATCATTGTTTTCAAGCCTCTACCCAGAGGCCTTTTTGTTTGACAAAAGATTAATACTGTAATAGGGTTAATTAGTTCATTTATTCCTGAATATGGAGGTGTTTGAGGTGCCGAGCGAATGGCTAGAAACATTTAAATACTGGGGGATAATCTACGGAATTATGATTGTAGGCGAAATGTCGCTTATCGGCTTATTTTTTCTTTACGCCCACTTCCATCATCCAGAAAATAGAATTCAAGCTTGTCCCAATTGTGGCTCTAAAATCAACTTAGTGGAACAAATCTGCCCTGAATGTAGTGAACAACACGATCTTCATATGAATGCACAGTAATGATCTTTTATCGTAAGCCTCTACCCAAGGGGGCTTTTGTTTTACAGGGAAGGAGGTATAATGAGGGAAGAACTTAAAAGATTTATTAAAAAGCATAAGACGAAATATATGGATTCTAAAAACCTCCAAAAAAATAGAGAACGGCAAAAAAGATGGTATTACAAAAACAAAGAGAAACACAGAGAACACCAAAGAAAGTGGGATCAAAAAAACCCAGAAAAAATAAAAGAAATAAGCAGAAGGTGGCGTCTAAAGCATCCAGAATATCAAAAACAGTGGAGACGGAGAAATAAAGCAAAAATTAAAAAGCAGAAGAATAAATAATTTCCCCCCTCTTCCCTTTTTGTTTCGTGGAGAAGGAGCTATAATAAAAATGGAGTAAAAATTAAAATAATTATTAATAATTTTATGGTGGAACTATTAATACTTTCTTTGATAATCGCTGCACTAATGCTTCCAGTCATTATTATTTGGGCCCTTCTGCCAATAAGATTTTACAAAAAGGCCATTGTTTACAGGATGGGGAATATATTTTCCATTCTAGCGATTTTAATATTTCTATATGCCTTAGGAGTTATTTTTTGGTATATTCTAGCCACTATCAATTGTCGTGGAGAAGGATGCTTTGAGGGATTTTTTATAGGCTTGTTACTATTCCCTTTACCAGCCATAGGAATAGCTGCACTTAGCGGACCTAGTGCTTTTTTAATTATTTCCAAGTCCAAAAAAGTGCTACAAGAAGAAAAAATTTCTTCTGGTCAGCAAAAATCTGTTTTCCCTACGACAATAATTGCGACTATTCTTCTTGTTATTGGATTATGCGTCGCTTCTGTCGTTATCTTCATTTTATGGCGGGTTTTGGGGAAAAATTAGTTTTTTGTTTCAAATATAGATTCTAACGTTGTCCCACCAGGGGAGTTAAATTAAAGTTTTTGTAAGACCTCTTAATCTCTACCAATTTCTCCTTCATCATCGCCATATAATCTCTATTTTCTAGAATTATAAGAACCCTCGTCGCTTCGCTCCTCAGAACCTTGATTCCTTCGAAATTAATAAGCTTTGAACTGGGGAGCAGGCTAGTGAGCTTTTCGGATGACCGAAAGGCCTCATATTTTATCTTTTTTGTTTCCGCTCGAGAGTTGTCGCCTCGGGCTTTTGCTATTGACACAAATCCAGATTTAAGCTATCTTGAAGTGGATTGGGCTGAGAAGCCAAATAAACAGGTGGGTGGCGCAAACTGCTCATTGGCCAGTCAATCTCAGCCTTTTTATTTTTTAAAGAAAAGTAAAAAACTTGAACGTTTATCCAAAGGTCGCATCAAGAATTAACCTTAAAAACGAATAAAAATATGACAGAAGAAAAAAAGAAAGAAGAAAAGAAAGAAGAAAAGAAAGAAGAAAAGAAAGAAGAGAAAAAAGAAGAAAAGAAGTAAAAAAATTCCATCACTGGAATCAAAGAGAATCCCGGATCATTGCTGGGATTCCTTTTAGTTGCGGAGACTACTGTTCGTAACTTGAGAAATCCTGGACAATGGTCTACTGATTATCTTAAATTTGAGTTAGAAGTGAAGGTTTAAAGGGAGAAAATCGCCAATTAGGCGATTTTTTGATAGAATAAGATATATGAAAATTGCAATTGGCTCTCAAAATCCAATAAAAATTAAAGCGGTAAAATCTGCTTTTTTAGAAGTCTGGCCAAATAAGAAATTAATTTTTAATACTGAAAGAATTTCCTCTGGCGTTTCAAATCAACCAATGTCTGATTTAGAAGGAATAAGAGGAGCAAAAGGTAGATCAAGAAGGGCATTAAGAAAGTTAAAAGCCGATTTTGGAATAGGCCTAGAAGGATGCATCCAAAACATTGGGAAAGATTGGTTCGATTGCGGTTGGGTTGTGATTTTGGATAAATATGGGAGAGAGGGAATTGCTTCCACTGCCAAAATTCATGTTGCTCCAAAAATAATGAGACTGATCAAGAAAGGTTATGAATTAGGAGCCGCTAATGATATTTTGACAGGTAAAACCAATACTAAACAAGATATTGGTCATTTTGGAATAATGACTAATGGAATTTTAAAAAGAGAGAAGATTTATAGAGACGCAGTAATTACTGCTCTAGGGAGATGGATAAGAAAAGAATTTTATGAATAAATTGTTTTAAGATAAAAAATCGCCAACCAGGCGGTTTTTTGGTAGAATTAGGTTAGAAAATCAACTTAAATCTGATTGGTTTACATGGTTATCAAAAAACAAGAGAGAATAAGAATATTTTTAGCTCTAGATATTGTCCTCTCTTTTTTTCTGGTCTGTGTTTTATTGATACACTGGTTGAGATTTTTCCCGAAACAAAGTGAGATGGTCCTGATAGCCGTTGCTTTTATAGCCACCATTCCAGTCATTTTTAGCGCCATTAGCTCTTTAAAAAATAAAAAGATTTCAATTACTTTATTGGCAAGTATTGCCTTGATAGCCTCTCTCTTAGAAAGAGAATGGATATCGGTTATTTTTATAAATCTAATGATTGCTTCAGCGAGGATATTTTTTTACTATGTTGGATCAAAATCTCATTCAGCGATAGAGGGTCTGCTTAAGTTGAAGCCGCTTACGGCAAAAATCGAAAAAGATGGCAGATTAATAGAAATTCCCCTAGAAGAGGTCAAAAAAGGAGACAGATTGGTTGTTGAGTTAGGGGAGAAGATTCCAGTCGATGGTTTTATTGAAAAAGGCGAAGCTACTATAGATCAGTCTTCTTTAACTGGCGAATCAAAGCCCGTTTTCAAGAAAAAAGGAGATACAGTTTTAAGTTCAACAACAGTTGTTTCTGGTAATTTAATTATCGAAGCAGAGAAAATTGGTAAAGAAACAACTTTCGAAAAAATTATTGATTTAGTGGAAAAATCTCAGGCTAATAAAGCTAATATTTATACCTTAGTTGATAGATTCGCTCAGTGGTATATTATTATCACTCTTTTGGGCTCTATAATTGTTTACTTTTTCTCAAGGGATTTAAATTTAGTTTTGGCACTACTTCTGGTAAGTTGTGCCGACGATATTGCAGTAGCTACTCCTTTAGCCTTTACTGCTGCCACGGTCCATGGGGTAAAACACGGGGCAATAATAAAGGGAAGTAATTTTCTTGAAGGATTAGCAAAAGTAAAGGTTCTCGTTGTTGATAAAACCGGGACTCTTACAGAAGGAAAGTTAAAAATTGAGAAGATCTACTCTTTCAGCAATCTAAGATCTAATGAGATTTTGAAATTAGCCGCGATTGGCTCTTTTTTTTCTCATCACCCAGTTGCTAAGGCTATTTTAAACTATGCGAAAGAAAATAATATTTTGATTGAAGAACCAGAAAAATTTGAGGAACATAGTGGCAAGGGAACAGTGGCTATTTATAAAAATAAAAAAATTATAACTGGTAAAGTATCTTTTATTCAGGATTCTAAAATTAAAATAAGCGAACAACAACTCTCCGAAATTAACGAGGAAAAAACAAGAGGTTTCAGTGTTAATTTGATTTGTTTTGGAGATAAATTAGCTGGTTTTATTTCTATGACTGATGAGTTGAGGTTAAAATTGAAAGAAACTATTAATAAATTTAAAGAATTAGGCATAGAAAAGATTATCATGCTTACTGGTGACAATGAAAAGATTGCTAAAAAGATAGCTGGGGAAATCGGAATTGAAGAATTTCATGCCAATCTCTTGCCAGAGGATAAATTAATATATCTCAAAAAATATTTGAATAATAAATATAAGACAGCAATGATTGGAGATGGCGTTAATGATGCACCAGCTTTAGCTCTGTCAGATATTGGGATTGCCATGGGGGCCATTGGTTCTGACGTAGCTATTGAATCTGCCGATATCGCTTTAATGAAAGACGAATTCTCGCAAATCCCTGAATTAATAGGAATTGGACGGTCCACTTTGAAAGTTATCCGCCAAAATTTACTTATGTGGGGAATTATAAATACACTTGGCCTCTTTTTGGTTTTCTTGCACATTATTAACCCTTCGGAAGCCGCAGCTTATAATTTCATAACCGATTTCATCCCCATTCTTAATTCTCTCCGTTTGTTCAAATAGAAGATTCTGCTATAAAAAACCAAATTATTACGATTTTTTATATCTCTTGATTCTAGCCAAGAAGGCATTTTTTTGCTAAAATTATAAGGGAAAAATATGAATGGAATATTAGAAAAAAACAATAATATTATTCAGGTCAAAAACCTGACAAAAGAGTTCAACGGGCTTACTGCTGTTGATAATATTTCTTTTAACGTTAAGGGGGGAGAAATCTTTGCGTTTTTAGGACCGAATGGAGCTGGAAAAAGCACCACTATTAAAATGCTGACGACACTCTTGAAACCAACAAATGGTAAAATTACAGTTAATGGTTATGATCCACAGAAAAACCAAAATGAAGTAAGAAAGTCTTTTGGTATTGTTTTTCAAGACCCGAGTTTGGATGATGAACTTACAGCTTATGAAAATATGGAATTTCACGGCGTACTATATAAAGTGCCAAAGAAAATTCGCCTGGAAAGGATAGAAGAGCTATTAAAATTTGTTGGAATTTGGGAACGCAAAAACGATCTAGTAAAGAATTTTTCAGGTGGAATGAAGCGCCGGCTTGAAGCTGCCCGTGGCTTAATACACCATCCGCAACTCTTATTTTTAGATGAGCCAACACTGGGGCTAGATCCCCAAACAAGAAATCATATTTGGAACTACATAAAAGATTTAAATCAGAAAGAAGGTATGACTATATTTTTTACTACCCACTATATGACGGAAGCAGAAAAAATTGCCCAGAGGATTGCTATTATTGACCACGGGAAGATTATTGTTCAAGGGACGTCGGCAGAACTAAAACAGAAGACAAATACAAATTCCTTGGAGGATGCATTTTTAAGGTTCACAGGCACTACCATCCGTGAAGAAGATGCTAGTCCTTTGGACCGCATGAGAATACGAAGAAGAGCCCGGAGGCATTAGATCAAAAATTATGCCCCGTAGGAAATAAGAGGGTTTTCGTTGGTAGAACGCAACAGTATTCAAGATTAAATTTCCTCGGGACACGCAGAGATTCAAATATTTTTTTCTCAAAAACCCTTGATTATATAGTAAATGACAATAATTATAGATATATCCAAAGGTTTAAATGTGATAACTACTGAAAATATTTAATTTCCTACGGGGCATACCCCGTAGGAAATCATTATGGTTTTCGGTGCATTGAAGGATAAAAAATAAAAGCCCATTTTTCTTTAAGTATAATTAATTTAAAATATTTTCTATTTAAAAACCATTTTTATTAACTTAAACAATGATTTTATAAAAATTAAATATTAAAATATATTAACCACAGAAAATATTTAATTTCCTACGGGATATGAGCACAATCTATATACTTTGGCTAAGACAAATAAAAAGATATTTTAGATCAAGGGCAAGAATTATAGGTTCTCTGGGGCAACCATTGTTATTTTTGGTAGCCTTAGGTTTTGGCTTCGGTCCGATTTATCAGAAAGCCGGCGGCGGCAATTATATAAGTTTTTTGGCGCCGGGCATAATGGCAATGAGTATTATTTTTACAGCAGTTTTTTCTGGTATCGAAGTTATTTGGGACAGACAATTTGGATTTTTAAAAGAAACTCTGGTAGCCCCAGTTTCTCGTCTAAATATAATGATTGGAAGAACTTTAGGTGGAGCTACTGTTTCATTTATGCAGGGCGTACTTGTCTTTCTTCTTTCTTTTGTTATCGGCTTTAGAATAAATAATGCACTTTTACTACCGATGGCCTTTGTTTTTATGTTTCTTATTGCTTTATTATTTACGGCGCTGGGCACTGCCATCGCCTCGGTTTTGGAAGATATGCAGGGATTCCAATTGATTATGAATTTTTTACTAATGCCGCTTTTCTTCCTTTCGGGTGCTTTATTTCCATTTACTGGCCTACCAAAAGTTTTTAGTATAATAATTAGATTTAATCCATTGTCTTACGGAGTTGATGGTCTGCGAGGCTCACTTACTAATGGTTTTCATTTTGGTTTGCATATCGACTTTCTAGTCTTAAGCATAATCACCGCTTTCTTCCTAATAATAGGTAGTTATTTTTTCTCTAAGATCCAAATTTAAAATAATTCCATTAAAAATCGTTTCTTCTTAGCATTAAGGAATCGCCCTAATTTTTACCCCAATAAATTATTACTATAGGAGCTTTTTCTTTTGCAGGGAAGGAGGTATAATAAGGGAAGACTAAGAAAATTAAAATCATTAATTTTAGTTATGAAACAGGTTATAAACTTCTTTAAGCCATCGATTAATAAGATTTTACTTGCGGTCTTCCTATGGCTTGCCTTATGGTTGATAGATATGCTATTTTTTTCTATTTGTATTCTTGGAGACTGCATGAAGAATGGACAAGCTATTTCTTGTTGCGGAGGAATAAGAACGGAAATAGCTTCTTTTATTTACCAAGTAAAAATTTTTTATCCGTTAGTTGCTTATCTAATTTCCTGCATTTTCTTTGCGAATCGTAAAATAGCTAAAGTTGGTCAGTAAATCTTTCAAAAACAGGTTCCAACATCCCTCCTCCATCAAGATTACGGACGGGTAAGCGTCCCACCAGGGGAGCTAAGAAAATTACCCGAGATTTCTCTCGGGTTTTGTGTTAAAATGTCGGCTTTCTATTATTTATTTTAATCTTTCAAGAACTGGCGCCAGTTCTACAATAAGAATTCTAACGAGCTCGTAAAGTGCATATAAACTGTCTTTTGTCTCAATCGGCCTAGAAGAATAAATATAAAGATGATCTCCGATAAATTCTAAGCTAAATAATTTCGACTTGTCTATAAGCTTAGCCATAATGTCTGGTGCGAAAATCTGCAGAGTTTCTATTTCGTATCCTTTTGGGACATACAAAGTAAAATATTTATTAAAATCTCCCTCAAGTGAAAGGACTTCCTCATTTTTAAAGCTTGCAAAAATATCTTGAGTCAAAAAATTGTGGTGATGTGCATCAAGAAAAATTCTTGGTAGGGATGTTTTATAGTGAATCTCACAGACAGTAAAACTTATGTGTTGTTGGCTTTTACCCTGGCCTATCGTACAGTAGAAATTCAAAAATTTTATAGGGCACCCCTTATATACACCGCTTACTATATCTTCAATATAGCGGCTATGGCCCATTTGAAGATAGGGCGCTTCGACTTCCTCAATTGCCCCACGTTCTCGATACTCGTAGCTATTAAGCATAGCGAACTGTTGCATAAAGGCATGTTTTACCTTTTTTCTAACATAATTATAAGCAAAACTGATAATTATTATGGGGATGAAAAGCAGATTAAAAATTCTTAAATAAATAGAAAATACTATAAAAAGAAGACTTAAAACGGCAAAAATAAATATATGGGGCAGATAGTGCTCTTTAATATAAGAAAACGTACTCTTGCTTACGTTTTCAATATTTTTATCAATAATAGGAAAATTTTCGTCATAACTTTTTGGCTCAACCGTTACTTTAGCATCAAGATTTTCCTTATTATTAATTTTGGGATTACTATTGTTTGAATAATTAATCTGTTCCATATTAATTTATTTTATAATAAATATTATAATTTTTCTAACACACTCTACCACTAAATGGAACTATTCTTCGCTAGACTGATAATAGTCCGAGATTTTTTCTCGGGCTTTTGTTATAATAAATAAAAGGTAATTATTTCAAATATGATGCTGACAATAATACATTTATTCAATTTTATAAGCGTTATAATTGGTTTTTCACTTATTATCCTTATTGAATATGTAAAAAGACGGATTAAAAAGGGTCCGTTAGGGGATTTTTATGCATTATACTCCCACCAATATATTTCTAGTGTTGAGTTCGGTATTTTCTTTTTAATTATTTCTTTTTTAATTAGCAGTTTTCCTCAATTAGAAAAGATTTTAACCTTTGATCTCCTCAGCCATTTTCTGATGGCTTTAGCAATGTTGATTTTTGTTTTATCTGGGAAAATATTTTTGCAAGAAGTGGAAAGGATGTTGCGCCATAGAGAAAAAGAGAAGGAATTATTAGAAAAATATGTCCAGAAAAATCAGAGCTAGATTAATAAGGTATCGTTAAATTATGAAGAAATTTTTGTTACTGGCGCTATTAATAATTATTTTATTGGGCGTTTTTTTGTTTCGGGATAGTATTTTGTATTTTTATAACAAATTATCTTTAAAATTGCCAGAAATTGAGAAAGGAGTCAGTAGTTTTATAACAAAAGAAATTGAGAAGCAGATTTCGACACCGCCACCCCTTAGGGCAACAGAGGAAGATCCACAATCACATTTAACCAGTGAGGGAGTAATTCAGTGGACAAATATTCAGAGATTAAAGTACGGACTTCTGCCCCTAAAAGAGAATGAAAAATTAGATACTAGCGCCGAAAAGAAAGTGAAAGATATGTTTAATAATCAATATTTTGCCCATAACTCACCAACAGGTGTTGGGGTGGGGGATTTGGCAAAAGATGTTGGTTATAACTTCATTGCTATTGGTGAAAATTTGGCGCTTGGTAATTTTAAAGATGATGAAACGCTTGTACAGGCATGGATGGATAGTCCCGGTCACCGAGAGAATATCTTAAATACTAAATACCAAGAAATTGGGGTGGCTGTGGTAAAGGGGCAGTTCGAGGGGAGAACTACCTGGTTAGCTGTTCAACATTTTGGCCTGCCACTTTCTGCTTGTCCTCAGCCAGATGAAAGTCTTAAGGCAGAAATAAAAGCTAATGATTATGAGATTCAAACGCTTCAGGCAAATTTAAAAAATTTGGAGATAAAAATCCAAAGTATGGGGCCGAGATATCGGGAAGAATATAATCAGAAAATTAAAGAATACAACGCGCTTATCAATCAATACAATAATCTTGCGGCAGAAAATGAAAACCTAGTTAATAAATATAATATTCAGGTCAAGGCATATAATAAATGTGCTGGCGCAAAATAGGAGTTCGTTAAAACAAAAGAATTTTGTTAAAATAAAATTACTAAAAAAAATAAATAAAAAAGGTCAAATAAATAATACTATGGAGCAGAAAAAACATTTTACAGCCGAAGAGGCAAAAAGAATCGGTGAAATGCTAGGGATTGATTGGATAAAATTTGATGTTGAACAATTTAGGGCCGGAATGGATGTAGAACTAGAGCATGGGATTCGCGACCCCAGCACTAATGTCACCAATGACGACCCACTAACGACTGGAAGGATTGCCCTTGCTCACCTAAACGAATTCCCGGACTATTATACAAGATTGGATAAAATGGAGAAAGAAGCTGAAGAATATTGGAAGAAGTAAGGAATTACATAATTGATATTTGGTGCGGCAAACCTCAATATCCCAGCATTTTGGAGTAAGAACGTATTGAAACGAATTTCCGATAAATATTAATTCGTAAAAATAATCACAGGCATACCCTCGCCCTCCCTAATGTTGACAAAATTGAATTATGGGTGTATAATAAGGGTAGCACAGAAAGTAGAGAATAAATGAAGCTAATAGTAATCCTTTGAAAGGAGGAAGACCGTGGGAGCGTTAGAAATCGGCCTGATAGCAACAGGCTCGGTGGTTGCTTATTTCCTGATTGGGATAGCAATCGCTAGGGTCTGGGCTTACGTGGTCAAGGCGACTACTCTGTGCAGGAGGCTTGATCTAAGTGAGAGAGGTCTGATAGCTCTCCTCTGGCCTTTTGCACTCATGGTTGCAGCAACCTGGGGTCTTGGCCGCCTCGCAGGCGGCGAATAAGGGCTTCGGCTCACAAGGACACCGTTCGATTCGGTGTTCTTTCCATTACTAAGCAGTTTATATTTGAACCTTAACCTTAAATATGATATTTTGGAGAAAGGAAGGTTGGATAGAAAAGGAAGTAAAAAGGTCTAAAACTAAATTCTAAAACAAAACATGATTGATAAAAATAAAAACTGGTCAGTTTATTGATGGCGTAGTAAATAAAGTTAGCAGTATTTTTAAATAAGTTAATTATTATAAGGGATCAAAATCAAAAAGCCCGTTAACGGGCTTTTTGATTTTGATCTAATCTTCTTATTATTTAATTATAACTTGTTCAATATTAGCTCGTTTTAGTAATTCCTCTTGAATTTGGTAAGCGAGTTTATTATCAACTGCAGGCAGAATACCCTCTGACTCTGTTTTTATCTTTTCTTCCTTATCTTCATGACCAGCAGTTAAAATAATTAGTTTGCTGACCCCAATTATCTGGTAAAAAAGGTTGCGCTTGATATTTACATTCTGAATTTGGCGATAGGGGATAGCAATTTCTTCTTTTGGGATTATACCCCTGCGGATTCTAAAAGCGTTCTCATCTAATAAAAATCTATAATTATAATACTCGAGCCAGGCAGAAAGGATAGCTATTAAGATAGTAATAAGGGCGAGGAAAAATCCGATTGAAGCCGTTTTGCTAAAAATTTGGGAGAGTGTGCCGGTAAGACTGTTTGCTATAAAAGAAGCAATTACTGCCAATATTAAAAAGATAAAGAATAACTTACTCCTTTTTAAGGTAAAAATTACAAATGTCTTATAACCTAAAGATTGATATTTGCCTCTTTCCATATTTCTAAAATTAATTTTAACATTTTAAGCAGAGATAAACAATATGGCCGCATTTTTGTTTGACATAAGAGGTAATTTTTTATATAATATTTTGTTAAAATCTAATTATAATCAGAAATTATGGATAAAGTTAAATTCCGTAATGTAAAAGAATTTTTAGAAGAGGAACTTTCAAAACTCCTTAAAATTTTCCTTTTGCTTTTCGTTATTATATTTTTACTTATTGAGGCGAGAGAGATTATTCATAGAATTGATCTTAAATTTGAGAATGAAAAATTTCAAGTTATATCAAAAGAACCTTTGGAACAAAAAGTTTCTGTCAATAAACCCAATGGTGTTTCAATACCAAAGATTAAGATTGAAGTTCCCCTTGTTTTTGTAGATAGTACCCGCCCCAAAGATTTTATTGGTCCCTTAAGCAAAGGAGTCGCCCATTATCCCTCTGCTTTGCCGGGGGAACAGGGCAGAATAATTATTTTAGGTCATTCAGCGCCTCCCGGATGGCCAAGGATTAATTACGATTGGGCATTTAGTGAATTAAACAAACTGGAGAATGGCGATGAAGTTCTTATATTTTTTAATAATAATCAATACAAATATATTGTGAGAGAAAAAACTTTTTTAAATTCTAGCCAAGAAATACCTTCTTTTTCATTAGACAATTCTAAATCAGAATTATTGTTAATAAGTTGCTGGCCGCCGGGGATTGATAACAAAAGAATTGTCGTTCGGGCAGAGCTCTAAAAGACTTGACCCCGTACCAATCTCAGCCACGGTTATCGAATTTTCAAAGACCATAAGGCGAAGCCGCCTATCGGCTTCAGCTATTGCAATTTCAACAAAACAACCAAAGATTGGTAACGGGGTTGACAAACTATCATCTTTGGTATAGAATCTAATATCAATAATAGGTAAGCTCTTTTCATTTTAGGAAGGGGAGGATATCACGATGAGGAAAGTATTGATTGTGATAGCCATAATTCTAGCTATCGTAATAATCCAGGGTGTATGGTCAATATACTATTCCAACAGAGACAGCAAGGAAAATAATATACCATCTGTAACTTCGCAGACAATATCTCAAGCTAACTCCAATGGCAGCCCAGAGGCTGGTTCAGAGACAGGGCGGCTCCAAGGGGTCGTCCGAGAAAAAGGAAGGGGACCCTATATCTTTGGGGCCAATGTCCGAATAGTAAACTTGGAAACAGGAAAGATTGAAGAGCCAATTACAACCGATAAAGAAGGATCTTTCAGTAAAGAATTACCAGACGGAGAATATATTCTGAAAGTGGATAAGGAAGGTTATGAGTCTTCCTTGATTGAGGAAGTAACTATTGCAAGTACATTCTCACTAGAGATTGAATTGACCCCTAAGGGCCAGGCTGCCTCTCCGCCACAATATGATGATCCCGTGGCATATATATTCGGAGCAGGAGCAAAAAACAAGAAGGAAGTAGAGGCTCTAATAGCCCTTCATGGCTTTCTGGATGATAATGAAATAATCGATATAGCAGAATATTCTCTAAATGGGCCGGGCTTCTCTGCGTATTACAGAGATGGCCAGGCAGTTGTCATAGACGATGACGTCCAGTTTGATAACGAGCCTGTCTGGCGGGTGATTCTTCTTAAGAAGGGCGCCTCACCGGATGATGATACAGCCAAGAGTGTTCTATTTGTACAACGGAAGTGCGGGAACTTAATACCTGGAGGAAAAGGCGAAGAGGCGCCAGCTCCGGTTGTAGTGCCAGTGTGTTGCGTGGTGACACCAGTAATCTCTTGGTGGGCGGCGAGTCCAATCCCGGAAACGCCGACACCTGTATGTACACCAACTCCAACTTCTACACCGACCCCAACACCTACACCAACTCCATCACCAACACCAACACCAACACCGACATGTACGGTAACACCTACAGTTACGTCTTGTCCGACAGAGACCCCATCACCGACACCAAGCCTAACACCATCACCTACGCCTTCGCCGACTCCGTCACCAACTCCTAGCTCTACACCATCGCCAACGCCTAGCCCTACGCCGACTCCGGTGTTAACTCTCAGCGTTTCGCTCACACCTGAGCCAAACGCGGGATATATCCCGCTCCTCGACGTAGACCTAATCGCTTGGGTAGGCGGAACAGCTGCTGGACCGGTTGACTTCTGGTTTGATTGCGCCGGTGAAGACACATGGGCAGAACAGATGGCCAACGGTGTCTGGAGTGGTCATGCTATTGTACCTATCGAGGGGAATTCACCCGTCACTTTCAGGGCTTGGGATCTATGCGATTACACCGAGCCTGGTGAATATTACGTTTGGATATTGGTCACCAGAAACAATCTGTCAGTCGGAGGAAACTCAACCGTTATTGTCGCAGAAACACTTAACTAGTCTTGCTCTAACACTTAACCAGAATTCGAAAGCCTCCCAAAAAGAGAAAAGATACTGGCAACGCCTGTATCTATTCTCTCTTCTTCAATGGCGATTTTTTAAATCTTTATTGAAAAGGAGGGAAAAGTCGAAAAAAACCAAAATATAATATCTTTATATGTTAAAATATCTTTTTATTCCCCAAAACTACTTTAAAGGATTAGCTTTCTTAATGATTTTTGGATTGGTATTTAGTCCTTTAAATCTTTCCTTCCCAAGTAAAAATGTTAAAACCCAGAAAGTTTATGCCTCTGATTTATTCGTTCAGATTTCTGCTAACCCATCCTCAGGACCAGCTCCACTAAACGGTGTAGACTTAACAGCCGTTGTTTCAGGATCAGCTACTGGCGACATTACTTATAATTTTGACTGCAGAAATGACGGAAGCTGGGAGAAAACAATCACCACAAGCAGTACTAGTTATACTGCTACTGACCTCTGTAACTATTCTTCGGCTGGTACTTATACTGCCAAGGTTAAAGTACAAAGAGAGAATTTAACTTTTGAGGGTACAACTGCTATTATGGTACTCACAGGGCCAACTCTTTCTGTCACACTTTCTGCAAATCCTTCTTCTGGTACAGCTCCTCTTAACAATGTAGATCTTGCAGCCACTGTTTCAGGAAGTGTCACTGGCGACATTACTTATAATTTTGACTGCAGAAATGACGGAAGCTGGGAGAAAATAATCACCACAAGCAGCACTAGTTATACTGCTGTGGATCTCTGTAATTATCCTGATCCGGGAAACTATACCGCAACAGTTCGGGTTGAAAGAGGGGGTTTATCTTTCCAGGGAACTGCAGCTATTTTTGTAAGAATTCAGCCAACTTTATCTGTCGACCTTTCTGCCGATCCTTCTTCGGGTAATGCCCCCCTAAACGATGTTGACCTGACAGCTAATGTTTCAGGATCAGCTAGTGGTGACATTACTTACCAATTTGATTGTACAAGTGATGGCTACTGGGACAGGACAATAACCACAAGCACCAATCCTTATACTGCCGTAGATCTTTGTGATTATTCTTCTCCAGGAACCTATACCGCCAAGGTAAAAGTGTCAAGAGGAGGCTTAACTGCTGAAGATACAACAGAAATTTCCGTTCAGGAAATCCAGACACTAAAACTTAGTATTTCTGCTACACCTTCTTCTGGAAATGCTCCTCTTGATAATGTAGATCTTAATGCCTCTGTTTCTGGAACAACAAGTGGCGATATTACCTACAGGTTTGATTGTACAAACGATGGAAGCTGGGAAAGGACAATTACGACCAGCAGCACTTCTTACACTGCTACTGACCTTTGTGATTATTCTTCTCCCGGTGTTTACGCTGAAAGAGTATCAGCAGAAAGAGGTGGTTTATTAATCCAGGGTACAACCAATATTGTTGTAGGAGAGATTGCTAATCTTGCGGTTGATTTCTCTGTTAATCCATCTTCGGGACCAGCTCCACTCAATGGTGTAGACCTTACTGCCTATGTTTCTGGTACAGCCAGTGGCGACATTACTTATCGTTTTGACTGCAGAAACGATGGAAACTGGGAGTTAACTCAAACCACAAGTGATAATAGCTATACTGCTACCAATCTCTGCGATTATTCTTCTACTGGGACTTATACAGTCAAAGTCAAGGTAGAAAGGGGAGGATTACAGGTTGAGGGGACAGCCACAATTTTAGTGTCTAGTTCTCAATAAAAGATTCGTTTTAATTTCTTAAATTCTATTATTATGACCAACATAATAAGATTTATTTTCCCTGAATTAATTCATATGAAATGGAAAGTATTTTTTCTGGTTTCTGTTTTGATATTGGGCCAGTTCATTCCTCTTTTATCCGTCTATGCTACGGATCTTTCAGTTGATATTTCTGCCAGTCCATCTTCAGGATCAGCTCCGCTTAATGACGTTGACTTAACAGCCGTTGTTTCAGGATCAGCCACCGGCGACATTACTTATCGCTTTGACTGTAGAAACGACGGTAGTTGGGAAAGAACAATTACGACCAGCAGCACTTCTTACACTGCTACTGACCTTTGTGATTATTCTGACCCGGGAAATTATACTGCTAAAGTTTCAGTAGAAAGAGGGGGGTTGGTTTTTAATGGTACTACTGCAATTTTCGTACAATCTGGCTCTGGTTTATCTGTTAATCTATCTGCTAATCCTTCTTCGGGCAGTGCTCCCTTAAACGATGTTGACCTGACAGCTAATGTTTCAGGATCAGCTAGTGGTGACATTACTTACCAGTTTGATTGTACTAGCGATGGTAGCTGGGAAAGAACAATTACCACAAGTAGCACTAGCTATACTGCTACTGACCTTTGTGATTATTCTTCAGCCGGCAATTATACTGCCAAAGTTTCTGTGGAAAGGGGAGGATTAAGCTTCCAAGGAACAACTGCTATTGTGGTTTTTTCTGGCGACGTGGCTCTCCAAGTCAACAAATTGGCTAGAAATATGAGCAAAGGTCAAAATACTTTTGGAGATCTTATTACAGCTGAACCTTCAGAAAGAATTGAATTTCAAATTCAGATAACCTCTATTGGAAAGGCAACTGCGGAAGATGTAATTATAAAAGACACCCTAGCTAGCCTTCTAATCAATAAGGGTAACCTAAAAATAGATGGTGTCTCTTCTACAGGAAATATTTTTTCTGGCCTCAATATTGGAGATCTTTCTCCCAATCAATCGAAGACTATTACTTTTGAAGCCGAAGTCGCTTCTCAAGAGAGCTTTACTTTTGGCACAACCAATGTGACTAACACTGCTATGGCATATAATGAAAAGACAGCTTCTACTGACGCTGTTACTTTAAAGGTTGAGAAAAAAGGAGTTTTGGGTGCAGCCACCGGCGTTTCTACGGGGCTATTTACCCCATTTACCCTCTCTTTATTTGGCTCCCTTTTCATCTTGTTTATTCTGAGTTATATCTTTTTATTCCGCTTTTATCTTTTTAATTATATTTTCCCTAATTTATCACAAGTAAAGACAGAAAGAGATTTAATGAAGGCGATTGCCAAGATTAAAAAGAAAGAGGGGAGAATCCAAATGTAAATAATGGGCTGCCCCGAGGCAGCCCATTATTTTAATAACCAATGTTTCCTTGGTTTAAAAATTATTTTATTCCCAGCGAACAAAATAATTATAAGCCTCGTATCCTAAGAAAAGAGGCTACTATTTTCATTCTCGGCATTGTTTTGTTGCTCGAGATTTTTTTTCTTTTGCAAACCCTTCTAATTTTTCAGAAAACAAATTTATTAGCAACTGTTTTCCCGAATGTAGTAGCTGATCTTACTAATAAAAACCGTCAAATTAATAATCTTAAACCCTTACAAGTTAGTCCACTTTTAGAGCTAGCAGCTCAACAGAAAGCAGAAGATATGGCTAAGAATGGTTATTTTGCCCACACAAGTCCCGACGGAAAGAATCCTTGGTATTGGTTTAAGAAAGTTGGTTATAATTATCGGTCAGCCGGAGAGAATTTAGCTATTCATTTTTTTGACTCTCAAGATCTTGTAAACGCTTGGCTGGAATCATCATCACACAGAGCTAATATTTTAAACAGAAATTTTACTGAAACCGGTATCGGCATTGCTCGAGGATTCTATGGAGGTAAAGAAACAGTTTATATTGTCCAATTATTTGGTCAACCAGCTGGAGTCTCAAAAACAGCAGCAGGGCCTTCTGTTGCAACGCAAAAACCAGAAACAAAACCAAAAGAGGTTGCGAAAGAAGAAATACCAGAGATGCAGAAAGAACCACCTCCTCAAGAAATGTTTATTGAGAAAGAAGATGAAGCTGCTCCTTTATCTTCAGAGGTCGCTGCTGCTGAACAACTAAAAGAAACAGCAGGCGCAGAAAAGGTTTCTTCGCAGTCTTCTTTGCCAGAAAGAATTATTTCTTCGCCCCGAATTACCACAAGCAATCTCTATCTTTTAATTTCTATAATAATGGCTGGAGCTCTTTTGTTAAATATATTTATCAATATTAGAGTCCAATACCCCACCCTTATTTTGAGCGGTTTATTCATAATAATTTCTATGGCTTTAGTCTTTTTTCTGAATAAATACATTATCTTATCTCAAGCCCAGATTTTCTAGAATCTAGAATTAAGAATTTTATTCTATTAAGAACCGAAAGAATTATTGAAGAGATGGGCTAAAACAGGGTCAAAAGACCTGTTTTTTGTTATAATAAAAGAATGGAATTTTCCAGATATACAACTAAGAATGCCAAGGAGGTTTTCGAAGAGTTAAAAACTTCTGAAGGCGGTCTTGTAGAAAAAGAGGCAAAAAATAGGCTTGGAATTTACGGTTTTAACGAAATAAAAACAAAAGAAGCTGGTTTATTAGATATTTTTATCCGTCAATTCAAATCACCATTCTTTTATCTCCTTTTTGTTGCGACAATTATCGCTTTTTTAATAGGAGAAATAACAGATAGCCTAGTTATTCTTCTCTTCATTTTTCTTAATGTTAGCCTGGGATTTTTCCAGGAAGGAAGGGCGGCCAGAGCAGCCGCTCTTTTAAAGAAATATACCCCTTTAAAAAGCAGAGTAAAAAGAGCTGGTCTAGAGAAAACTGTTGAACAGAAATTCTTAGTTCCTGGCGATATAGTTTTACTTGAAGCTGGAAATATCGTACCGGCTGATTTAAGGATAATAAAAACTAAGAATTTTCTGATAGATGAAGAAGTCTTAAGCGGAGAATCGGTACCTGTATCTAAATCTTCACATACTCTTTCTAAAGAAACAAAAGAAATTTTTGAGGCAAAAAATATTATTTTTACTGGAACTTCGGTAATTTCAGGTGAAGCAGAAGGGGTAGTTATTGCCACTGGAAAGAAAACCTTTTTTGGGGAAGTTGTCAGGCTGGCTACAGGGACTCAAAGAGAAAGCGCTTATGAGAAAAACCTGCTTCAATTTTCTAAAATTATCCTAAGAATAGTTGTCGGAACGATTGTTATTGTCTTTCTTTTAAACTTAATAGTAACCAGATTTAATTTATTTAATAGGGGGGAGGTAAGTCATCTTGATTTTCTGATTTTTTGTATTGCTTTAGTTGTTAGTATAATCCCAGAGGCTTTACCAGTTGTCGTCACCTTTGCTCTTTCTCAAGGAGCTTTAAGAATGGCAAAGCAGAAAGTTGTTGTTAAAAGACTATCTTCTGTAGAGGACTTAGGAGATATTGAGATTCTATGCACTGATAAAACTGGCACCTTAACCGAAAATAAACTCTCTTTAGAAAATATTTATTCTTCTGATGAAGATAGATGTTTATTATATGGTCTTTTATCCTCTCCCTATACTAAAGAAGAAATTGAATCTGTTCCTAATCCTTTTGACTTTGCCATTTTTGATAGAAGCTCGCCAAGAATCCGTAGTCTTATTAAAAAATTTAGCGTGATTTCAGAAATCCCCTTCGATCCTCTAAAGTTGAGAAATAGTACCCTTCTAGGAGATGAAAAAGGGAATAAAATTTTGATTGTGAGAGGAGCGCCGGAGGTAATTTTAGAGCGTTCTATAAGATTAGAGGGGGGGGTAGCTGAAACTAAGATAAAAGAGGAAATCGAAAAAGAAGGCAAAGAAGGAAAAAGAACTTTAGCTCTAGCCTTTAAAGAATTCAATGGGCTGGACTATTCCGAGGAAGATGAAAAAGATTTAATTTTCTTAGGTTATTTTTCTTTTGTAGATCCTCTTAAAAAGACGGCCAGAGAAGCAGTAGAATTATCAAGGAAATTAGGAGTCCAAATTAAGATTTTGACTGGAGATAGTTTCGAGGTAGCAGGAACCGTAGCAAAGGAAACCGGCTTGATAAAAGATCCCGGAAAAGAAGTTATCTTAGCAAATAATTTAGATTCACTATCAGATGAGGAATTCGAGAAGACTTGCGAGAAGTTCCACGTTTTCGCAAGGGTCTCTCCCAATACAAAGTATAAGATTATTCAAATTCTCCAAAAGAAATTTGAAGTCGGTTTTTTAGGGGAGGGGATTAATGATGCTCCGGCTCTAAAAATAGCTAATGTGGCTATTGCCGTTGAAAGCGCAGCTGATATCTCTCGGGAGGTTTCAGATATTATTTTACTTAGAAAAGATCTGAGAGTACTTGTTGATGGGATAAAAGAAGGAAGGAATATTTTTTATAATATCCAAAAATATATAAAATGTACCCTTGCCTCAAACTTTGGTAATTTTTATTCAATTGCTGCAATCTCTCTGGCTATTCCTTTTTTGCCTATGCTTCCCGCTCAGATCCTGCTCGTTAATCTTTTATCAGATTTTCCTCTTATTGCCGTGGCTACAGATAAGGTTGACATCGAAGAACTAAGAAAACCAAAGTTATATCAATTGAACCAAGTCATTTTGCTGATTATCCTTTTAGCTCTAGTTAGCACAATCTTTGACTTTATCTTCTTTGCCATCTTCTATAAGAGTGGCGCCTCCCTTTTACAATCTCTCTGGTTTATTGAAAGTATTTTAACTGAGATTTTCCTTATCTTTTTAATAAGAACCCGCCATTTCTTCTTAAGAACTAAAAGACCAAGCTCTCCCCTAATTGTTCTTTCTCTTTTAACTTTATTAGTCACTATTTCATTGCCTTTTACCCACATCGGTAAAGAATTATTCCATTTTGTTTCTCCTTCGATTTCTGCGCTTTCTATTGTTTTTTCATTAATTATTAGCTATTTTATTATTAGCGAAATAGTAAAATTGATTTATTTTCGCTATCTAGGTAATAAAATTAATAAATAATTATGAATATAAGAAAAAACGAAATAATCATTTCGGCAATTATCTTGACTTCTTTTCTTATCGGCATTTATCTTTATCCTTATATGCCAGATAAAATTGCTTCTCATTGGAATTATAGGGGAGAAGTTGATGGCTATATCACAAAATTCTGGGGTTTATTTTTAATGCCATCCATCTCACTAGGATTATTGTTGCTTTTTATCTTAATTCCTAGAATAGACCCCTTGAAGGAGAATATCGAGAAGTTTAGAAAATATTTCGACCGATTTATTGTCCTTATAATTATCTTTTTATTCTATCTCTATCTTCTTACTATTTTCTGGAATCTTGGTAAAAAATTTAATATGGTTCAGCTCTTAGTGCCAGCCTTCGCATTAATTTTTTATTATGCCGGGATTTTAGTAGAAAATGCTAAAAGAAATTGGTTTATTGGGATTAGGACCCCCTGGACTTTAAGTAGTGAGAATGTATGGGATAAAACTCACAAAATTGGAGGTAAATTGTTTAAGGGCGCTGGAACCATTGCCATTTTAGGAATTTTTTTCCAAAATTATGCAATATTTTTTGTAATTACTCCAGCCATTCTAGTTGCGATTTATACTGTCATATATTCTTATTTCATTTATCAAAAAGAGAAAAATAATTAAAGTCGTATAATTTTTAAATTATCTTTTAGTTTTATAGTTGCCTTTTTCTTGAAAATTTCATATAATTGAAGCGACAGCTTTTAAATTCATTAAAAATTAATTTTTATAAAAAATTATTTATGACATTAAATTTATCTTTCCTAAAAAAGAGAAAAATTATAACCCTAATTGTAGTTTTAGTAATTATAATTGCTGGTATTTATTTGCTTTTCTTCAGGAAAGAAAAAGCTAATTATTCGGTTGAGAAGGTGGTCCGTGGAACAATTGTTCAAGAAGTCTCAGAGACAGGGACAATTAAAATGGGCGAAGAAATAAATCTTAATTTTAAAAATAGTGGCAAAATAGATAAAATCTATGTGGGTGTAGGAGATAAAGTTTCCGCGGGTCAGGATTTAGTAAAGCTAGATACTAGTCAGCTAGCTATCCAACTTAATGAAGCTAGGGCCTCTTTAGAAGTGGCTCGAGCCCAAAAAGCTGATGCTGAAATTTCTCTTAAAACCGCAGAAAATGATTTAGCTAATACAAGACAAAAAGCAGAAGAAGATTTAGGTAGCGCTTATGAAGACGCCCTTACGGTTTTGAGTGATGCTTACCTGAAGCTTTATAATGCTTTTAACACAGCAAACAATATTCAAAAAACCTATTTCACTGTACCCAATGAATACGGATTAAAAGTTATTGACGAAAAGAACAGGATAGAAATTGCATTAAACACGGTTGAGGATTTAAAGAACAGTGCCAAGAGCGATTCCAGCCACGACAATATAGATTCGATTCTCCCCCAAACCAAAGAGATGCTGGAAAAAGCAGGTAATGCCATAGAGGGAATTCGTGACATAACGGATAACGGAGTTTATCGTGACCTTGTTTCAAGTACCGATAAATCATCTTTGGATACTCATAAATTGAGCATAAATACCGTTATAGCTAATGTTACAAGCGCCCAACAGAGCATTTCGACTGTTAAAATCACTAATGAAAAAAATATTAATAACGCTGAATCTAAAGTTGAAACCCTAAAATCTCAGCTTAAATCTGAAGGAGAAAACGGCCTATATCAAGCCCAAATAGACCAAGCTCAAGCCCAAGTTGCGCTTTTGGAAAAACAAATTCAAGACGCAACCCTTAAGAGCCCTGTTGATGGAAAGATTGCCGAGATAAATAAAAGAGAAGGCGAAATTACTCAAATAACAGAATCAGTTTTGTCTTTGTTGCCCTCTGCGCCCTTTCAAATTGATGTCGATATTTATGAAGAAGATATTGTTAAGGTACAGATAGGAAATCCAGTTGACATAAATATTGCCGCCTTTCCAAATGAAACTTTTAAAGGCAGGGTAATTTTAATAGATCCTGCAGAAAAATTGATTAGCGATGTAGTCTATTACGAGATAAAAATTGATTTTGAAAATCCTCCCCAGGGAATAAAATCCGGCATGACAGCAGATATTACGATTAAAACTGCACAAAAAGATAATGTTTTAACAATCCCAGACAATGCTGTCACTAGGAAAGACGGGAAAGAGACAATAGAAATATTAAAAGGCAAGAAAACTGAAGAGAGGGAAATCAAAACCGGCCTGAAGGGCAGTGATGGTATGGTTGAAGTTATCTCTGGCTTAAAAGAAAATGATCAAGTGATAATAAGGTAAAAAAATTTAAAATGCCAGAGCCCTTAATTAAACTAGAAAATGTCTGGAAGATTTATCAATTAGGGAAGGTAGATCTCGAAATTTTACGGGGGATAGACCTGGAGATAGCTCCAGGTAATTTTGTTGTACTTTTAGGTCCCTCTGGCTCTGGCAAGTCAACCTTATTGAACATCATTGGACTTCTTGATGTGCCTACAAAAGGAAAGGTTTTTCTGGAAGGTGAAGATACTTCTAAGCTTTCAGAAGATGAGCTAGCTAATATTCGGGGTAAAAAAATCGGCTTTATCTTCCAGCAGTTTAATCTATTGCCAAATCTTAACGCTCTTGAAAATGTAACTATTCCAATGCTTTTTCAGGGAGCTCCAGAAGGCGAGAGAAAAGATAGGGCCGAATTTCTTCTTTCTTCAGTTGGTTTAAAGGAAAGAATGTTGCACCGGCCCTTTGAACTTTCAGGAGGTGAGCAGCAGAGAATTGCTATTGCCAGATCTTTAGCCAACAATCCCGACTTTATTGTAGCTGATGAGCCAACCGGAAATTTAGATTCAACAACCGGCCAGAAAATTATGGAGATCTTAATGAATTTGCATAAAAAAGAAAATAAAACAATGATAGTTGTTACCCATGACCCTACAATAGCCGAGTATAGCGAGCAAATCGTTCATATTAAAGATGGCCAAATAGCTTCCAATCATCTAGGGGCCGGCCGTGTGCTTTGGAAAAAATAAACAAATAAAGTAAAATGTATCAAGAATATTTCAAAATCGCAATAAAAAATCTACGAACTAGGCCAATGCGGAGTTGGCTGACGATTTTGGGCATTATTATCGGTGTTTTTTTGATAACCTCTTTGCTTTCCTTGAGTGAAGGATTAAAAACAAGCGTTATGCAACAGTTAAGAGGCATAGGCACAAATATTGTTATGATTATGCCAGGCGACATTTCTGATATATTTACAACCCTTATAGGAGGAACAAAAATAACAGAAAAAGATATTGAAACGATAAAAAAGACCAAAGGGGTTGAGGTAGCTCTGCCCATGCCTTACAAAGGGGAAGTTGTAAAATATCAAAATTCAAGCAAAACGGTTATTTTATTTGGATTAGATTTAAAAGATGGTTTAAGCGTATATCAAGAGGATATGTCTATGAAGGTGACCGAAGGCCGTTATCCGAAGGCTGGCCAAAGAGAGCTTCTTGTAGGGGCTGCAGTCCCAAAAGATGTTTTCCCAGGTTTAAAAATAGGAAATCAAGCAACTATAAAAGGGAAAAAATTTGAGGTTGTAGGAATATTAAAATCTTTAGGCAGTAAACAAGATGATGCTATGATTGCATTGGATTTGAATATTTTTGAATCAATAACCGGAGAAAAAGAGGGAACACAAGCCATAGCTAAAATTGCCAACGGATTTTCTCCCGACGAAGTTGCAAAAAATATTAAAGCCAATCTTGTTGAAATAAGTAAAAGACAAAGAGGAGAAGAGGCGCCAAAGTTTTCTGTTTTAACGAATGAGGCAATGTCGAGTATGGTCAGCAGCATTATGGGGGTAATTCAAGCTGCTGTCCTTGCCTTTGCCAGCATTGCTGTGATTGTTGGTGGTATTGGGATTATGAATACAATGTATACTTCTGTTCGTGAAAGGACGCGGGAAATAGGTATATTAAAAGCAGTTGGAGCCAAAAGATCAACAATAACTCTTATTTTCTTGATGGAATCTGGGATTATTGGCCTGGTCGGCGGAGTAGGCGGAACGATATTGGGCTTAGGATTAGCTAAGTTGATTGAGGCTGTCGCCCAGGTTCATCCGGTTTTTCACATAAAAGCTTCTATCTCGCCTAGTCTTATTATTGCCAGCTTAGGATTTTCTTTCTTGATTGGTTGTCTTTCAGGATTTTTCCCGGCGAGAAACGCAGCGAGTTTGAAACCAGTAGACGCCCTTCACTATGAATAAATAAAAAATATCTATGTGAACAATTTAGCCCGAGAGCTTCGCTCTCGGGCTTGACTTATTTATTGAAAAAGATAATTTGAAGAAAGGAAGAACAGCTATTTTACAATAAGCCTTGGGAGGAGGTAACAGCGATGCAAATCATCAGAGTAGAGGACGATGTAAAGAAAAGCCAAATCGATGGAATTGAAGTCGCCAGATTGCCAAAAGGACTTCGAACTAAAATGCTAAGATTGCTCAAAAAGTTGACCGGCGTAAAGATAATTAGTCTTGGAAGAATAACCACGACTACTAACTTCGAATTCGCAGAACGAAATGTACCCTTAGCATTTTTTGACCGCAAGATAAGGAAAGAATTTCAAGAGACAATTAATCTATTGAAATGGTGGCTTACTCCCCATTGGCTAAGCATGAGTAGCTCCGATGCCATAGGAGGAGAGGTCTACTGTATGGACTGTAATCATATGATGATAGCAGGAAGCGGAGGGGAATACTGCCCCAATCCTTCATGCCCTTCGCACAAAAAGTGGCGAATGGTCATCGGCCCTTCATATGAACCACCCACGGAAAGCTTTCCTTTTGAGCGAGGACTAACTATCTCCAGGCAACTTAGATTGCGGTCGGAATGAAAAGCCAACGGAAGCGAACGCATAGAAAGTTTAGCTTAACAGAGATAAATCCCGAGGCTGATATCGCCGTTAGAAAAGGGATACAGAAATATATTCAGGCTGTTCGGGACGACTACGTATCGGGAAGGCTGCCGCCAAAAAGCTTGCCCCCAGAACAAAGAATGAGAATTCTGGATTGATAAAGGCCAATAGTTTGCTCTTTTCGAGTCCAAAGCGGTGCGACGTAGGTCAATCCGCTTTTTGCCTTTTTAGATTTATGATTTATTTTAAAATTATAGTATTATAAATTATTATGGCTTGTAAATTTTTAGAAAAATTTTCTGAACCAGAAAAACTTTCAGGCCCAATTGCTATCTTTTATAATTTGCTCCCTGTGAAGATGCTAAAACCCATATATCAACGTATTGCCAAAACTTTACCATTGGAAAATAAAGGAATATTAATTGATATTGGCACTGGCCCTGGCAATTTAGCTCAATTAATTGCTCAAAAATACCCCAACCTTAAAGTTATCGGTATTGATTTGTCAGAAACAATGATAAAAATCGCTAATAAAAATAAAAGAAATTTGACCAATTTAGAATTCAAGATAATGGATGGAAATAATCTAGAATTTAAAAATAATAGTATTGATTATATTATTTCAACTTTAGCCTTTCATCACTGGAAAACCCCCATTAAAGTTTTAAATGAGATATACCGGGTTCTAAAAATTGGAGGTGGGGTTTGGATTTATGATGGTTATTCAGAAGCTACAGATGAAGATATTGGTAAAAACCTAAGATGCCCCTTAGGGCTAAGAATACCGAGATTCTTAATTAGGAAATTATTTTCAACACACAGTTTTTCAGAAAAAGACTACAAAGAAAACATTCAACCATTAATAAATAAGAGTGATTTTAAAGATATCTTATTTGAAAGAGAGGGGATTACTATAAAAATTGAATTGCGAAAATAACCCCCCAACCTTAAAAGTTTTCCACAGGCCGTCTTTTTAAATAATTCGAATATCTTAAAAATATCAAAGGTCGAATAAAAAATAATCAAAAATATTTTTTAAAAAATGCTTTCGCAATTACCTATAAATCTAGGAAAAGTGAAAAAAGAGGATTTGGATAGAGAAATATTACGATTGGGAATGATAGCCGAATTAGACGCGGTAAGTTTATATGAACAATTGGCAGCAATGACAGATAAAGAAATCATTAGAAAAGTTCTTTTAGATATAGCCAAAGAAGAAAAAACACATATTGGAGAATTTCAAGCTCTACTTTTAGAAAAAGACAAAGAACAGGAAAAAGAGCTGATAGGGGGCAAAAAAGAAGTAGAAGAATTAAAGCAGAAATAATAAAGGTCGCAATCTAAATTAAATTTTATTTAAGATTAAGAATCGTGAGAATTAAATATATGCAATCTTGGATTCTTTTTGCAATTCTGTCAGCAGTATTTGCTGCCTTAGTTGCAATATTCGGCAAAGTTGGCCTTGGTGGTATTGATTCTACTTTAGCTACTACTGTCAGGGCTTTAGTTATGGCTATTTTCCTCCTAATAGTCTCACTTTTACTCGGTAAAGTAGAACATATAAGAACTATTAATCCTAAAATCTTTACCTTTATTTTTCTTTCTGGTATTGCCGGTGCCTTATCTTGGCTATTCTACTTTTTTGCTTTAAAATCAGGTCCAGCTCCAGGGGTGGCAGCATTAGATAGATTATCAGTAGTTTTCGTACTGATTTTTGCAGTCTTATTTTTAGCTCAAAAATTTACTTGGAAATTAGGGATTGGGGCTATTTTTGTCGCAATTGGGGCGATCTTAATGAGCATATAAAGATCTAATTTCTTAATAAAAGGTCGATTATTCTCTAGCTTAAACTAAACTAGAATATGATTAAATTTCTTCCCAAAATTAAAGCAAAAGCTCACTGTGATATTCCTTGCGGGATTTACGAACCTACGCCTGCTAAAATAGCTGCCAAGACCGTTTTAAGAATGGTAGAACAGCTAGAGGTTTTTAAGCCCCCGAAGGATTTGAACGACAATAGAGCAATGCTGCAATATCTTAACACCATTAATCGGCGGATAGCTGTCAAAGAAGAGCACACCCAAATTTGCAAAAAAGAACTCTATACTCTTTGGTCTGATTTTTTCAAACCAGAACACCTGGAGAGATTTCCGAATCTTCATGATATTTTTTGGCAATCAGTAAAACTATGTTCTAAAAATAAGCAAGAAGTTGATAAAGAGGCAGCAGAGAAATTAGTCGAAGCTGTTGATGAAATTGCAAAAATCTTCTATGAGGCTAAAAATGCTCCTGAAAAATACCAGACTTACAAAACGCTTACTGATAAACTTTACTAGCCCCGTAAGAAAACTGCGTATTCTTAACGGGGTTAAAGGATTAATGTTCCTTGTAAAGATTGAAGGAGAAAGCGCTTGGCCCGATTTAATATCGGGTAAGTCTTACTTGGCAACAAACCTGTTAAGACCAAAAATTGGTGATTTCATAGTCTTTAAAAGACCAAGAAATCAATATGAAATAATTGTTAAGAGAGTAAAAGAGATCAGAAGAGGCGGTTATTTTTTAGAGGGAACTCTGCCTTGGGCAGAATCAAGCAAAGATTTTGGTCTAGTAAATAAAAAATTAATTCTTGGTAAAATAATAAAATAATTAATAGTTATGTACATACCTATTATATTAGGAACAGCTAGAACGGGCCGACAATCTGAAAAAGTTGCAAGGTAATATTAAAGATCAATCTTACCACGAACGGGTAAAAAATTTCCTAGATGAGTTGGTTTGGTATATTAAGACCTTAAAAACTGCCCGGGGAAATAAATAGAATTAATGAGAAGTTGAATATGCAAGAAATAAACCATAAAGATTTCAGTAAAGACAATAAAAAGCTGGCTTTTAAAACAACCCTTCATTGTGTAATCGGCTGTGGAACGGGGGACACGGTAGGATTAATAATCGGCACCCTATTTAATTTTTCGATAATGCCAACAATGGCCTTGGGAATAATTTTGGGATTTATCGGAGGTTACGGCTTAACAATGACGCCGCTTTTAAAAAGAGGATTCACTATAAAAAACGCAACAAAAATAACGATTAGTAGCGAAACCGCTAGTATTTTAGTTATGGAGACGGCAGAAAATTTAACCGCTTACTTAATTCCAGGAATATTAACTGCCGCTATTTTTACTTATTTATTTTGGCTAGGTTTAATAATCTCAGTTATCGCAGGATTTATAGCAGCTTACCCAGTTAATTATTTTATGATTTCTAAAGGCCTAAAAGAAGCTCATATTCATCACTAGTAATTCCACGATGATCATATGGCAAAATAAGGATAGGGGTAAATAATTAGAAAGTAAAACCCCCTTAAAAAGAGGGTTTTAGAACTCGATTGCGATTGCCGTGGCTTCAGAATGATCTATATGACTTTTTTCTTTTTCTTTTTCTTCTATTCTTCGTGTCCTTTCAAGAATCCTTGGGAGACTCCCTTGTTGGTAGAGATTGACGACCATTCTACCAAGGGATAGGGGGTTTTCGGTATCTTCGAAATGTACTAGTCCGTCGGAAAAAAGCAGAAGAAGATCAATTTGATCTTGTGATAGATTAAATTCTTGCCAGCATAGCGAAACATTTTTCTGGCCGTTAAGAAGGGCATAACCGTACTCGCCCTCTTTATTTACCCTTGCGAGGCGAGCTTGTGAAAGTGTAGGGGCGAACTCTTCCCAGGCCTTATTTCTGTCGCTCGCGTGTTTTTCCATCAGATCCGCCATAACTTTTCGCATTTCACGATCGTGAGCAAACACCTGATTTGGCGTAGCGCCAATTGTTCCGTCTCTGCAAAGCCATACTGCAAAGCAGTCAGCGCCCTGAATAATTTCAATCTTTCCATCTCTTATCCGCGTAGCAGCGAAAGCTGCTCCGGGAATAATATCTGACCTTTCCATAGGTATGCCGTGTTCTAGTATTAGATCCATTATTTCATTGTTTAATCTTCGGAAGACAGAATTTAAGGTTTCTCCTGGAGGAGCACTCTCAATAATATTGCTTGCGATATTACATACTACTTGTCCTCCGGTCAAACCCCTAAAGAGTCTTGGTCCTGACTCAGGGGTGTAAAGACCGCTTACTCCATCCAAGACTGCAGCTATAAGATTTAGTCCCCCAAATCCGTCATATTCTCTACATATTAGCATATCTTCTCTTTCTCTTGCTGTTCCTTGGTCATAAAGCGAATCTATTCTCACCTTATACCTCCTCCGATGATGAGCCTTACAATTTTAAAAAGAGCTGGATATTGGATTTTAACATTTCATTTCATAATTGTCAATAATCCGTACATTGAAGAGAAAACGAGTTTTTGGTATCTTTAAAGATATGAGCTATATTGTTTGCCACTACCATGAGATTGCTTTGAAGGGAAAGAATCGGAAATTCTTTGAAGAAAAGTTAATTGATAATATTAAAAATCTCGCTTTAAAAAGCGGTGATTTTGAATTTATCAAAAGGATTTCAGGGAGGATAATTGTTAAATTAACGAAAGAAGGAATCCAAGGGCAAAAAGAGATTAGTAATAATCTAAAGAATATTTTTGGCATTGCTTATTTTGTCTTTGCCTTAGATACAGAGCCCAAAATTAAATTAATTCAAGAAAAAGCTTTGGATCTCTTTAAAAATAAGAAATTTAAGACTTTTAGAATAACAACTCAAAGATCGGAAAAAGACTTTCCTTTAACTTCACAGCAGATTAATGAAAAAGTAGGGGAGTACATTCTTAAAAAACTAAAAACTAAAAACAAAAATTTAAAAGTAAATTTAGAAAAGCCAGGTGCTACTTGTTTTATTGAGATAGTGGATAAATACGCCTTCTTATATTTAGAGAAAATTCAAGGACCGGGAGGTTTGCCAGTCGGTACTGGTGGAAAGGCAGTTGTTTTACTCTCTGGTGGCATTGATTCACCAGTTGCCAGTTTCTGCGCAATGAAACGCGGACTTAAGGTAATCTTTATCCATTTCCACGCTTATCCTTACACTAGCCAGGCATCAATTGAAAAGACAAAAAAGATAGCCGGTATTTTAAGCAAATATCAAGGGAAATCCAAATTATATTTAGTTCCTTTCGGTGAGATCCAGAAAGAGATTTTAATTAAAACAAGCGCCAGATTAAGGGTTGTGCTTTATCGCCGGCTGATGTTCAGAATAGCAGAAATTATTGCTAAAGAAGAATGGGCAGGCGCTATTATCACCGGAGAAAGTATAGGCCAGGTTGCTTCACAAACCTTAGAAAATATAAGAGCAATTGAAGAATCTGTTGATTTACTGGTTCTGCGGCCTTTAATAACCGAAGATAAAGAAGAAATAATCGGGAAAGCTAGAGAAATCGGCACATTTGAAATCTCAATTTTACCTGATGAGGATTGTTGCAGCCGATTTTTACCAGCTCATCCGGCCACAAAAGCAAATTTAAATGAGGTTAAACGAGAAGAAAAGAAGCTAAATATAAATAAACTGATAAAAGAGGCCGTTCACAAGGCGTCACTTGTTCAAATTTAAAGGGCTTGACTTCAATTCTTGCTTAAATTAAGCTAAAATAAAGCTGTGGAAAACCCTCACTAATTTGCCAAATTGGTGAGATGACTGAAAAGGTCGCTGCTTTCGAAATAATAAGTTCTATTTACATATTTTATGGCAGAAGCTTATTGCGTAAAATGCAAAGCCAAGAGAGAGATGTCAAACGCGAAAGAAGTCTCTATGAAGGGAAAGGGCGGAACAAAGAGAAGAGCTTTGTCTGGTGTTTGTCCGAAGTGTGGAACAAAAATGTTCCGAATTTTAGGCAAATAAATATTTTAATCTAGATATATTAATATCTCTAGATAGTATTAGATTCTATCTAAGCCAAAACCCCTTTGGGGTTTTGGCTTTTTATAATAGAAAAGAATCCTGTAATCAATCTCTTGCGGAGGATTTTTGTTTGACAAAGAACTATGTGTGTAATAGATTTAAATAACAATAGAGGGAGGTATTGCGATGACGTTCTTTACAAAATCGATAAAGGTGAGATGTCCCGAATGTGGAAAAGAATGGTTTACCTTTCGAGCTGACGATTATTGCCCTGATTGCGGACGCTATATAGATAACCTAGAGTCTTGTACAATAGGCGTAGGTACAGCAGCGGACGTTATGTCTCAAAATCTCTCCCCCAGAATAATATGAAAGGTCGCTTAAGGGCTTTAATAGTTCTTTATCCTCAAGCCTCGGGCTCTTGCTCAGAGGCATTTTTGTTTGACAAAAAGATAGTCTTATAGTAATGTAGATTAAGAGCAGTACATTTCACCACAATGGAGGGGCGTAAAGATGACCACCACTATGCATTCGCCCGGATACACGTGCCTTGATTGCGGTAATATCGTTTATGTGATAACTTCACCATTTGATTGTAAAAATTGCGGTGGGCACGAAGTCTTGACTAATCCTCCTACAACCATGACTCCAGCCGGGCATGTCTGCAGGCAATGCGGACGTAGGGCTGCATCTCCTTTTAAATGCACTTTTTGCAACAATGGCGGGACGGTAGTACCTTTTTATAGGCCATAGATCTCTTTGAGATTAATCGACTCTTCAATCTATCCGGAAAGGAGGTGAACTTTAATGGGAGTAGCAGAAATTCTGTATAACCCAAAGCCACAAAGTGATAGGGGAAATTGTCCGAGCCCCGAAGAAGTTCGACAGTCTGTCCGAATGGATGCAGCAAGACTTCTACCATCATTTGTTGCAAGAGTCAAAGCGCAAAGCACATTAACATGTGAATGCCCAAGGGGCGGCTTCTGCCCAATACACACTGTTGTTAAAAGTTAACCTTATAACAAAAGACTGCCCCAAGCCTCTACCCAGAGGCCTTTTTGTTTACAAAAATAGGTTTTTACATCCCTTTAGGAGCGGGCATAGGTGTCTAGCAGGGGAGATAACAAAAATCGCCAAGAAGTCTGCTCCGTACCGAACTTGTTCTGGTTCTGGGGGCGATTTTTTGATAGAATGATTTAATTATGGAACCATTTTTTATTGGTATTACGGGAGGATCAGGATCGGGGAAGACGGCATTAGCAAAAGAACTCAAAAAGAATTTAGGCAAGAAGGCTTCAATTTTTCATATCGATAATTACCAGAAATTTGAAGGGAAATTACCAGAAATTTATGGAATGAAAAATTGGGACCATCCAAAATCAATAAACTGGAATAAATTAATTAAAGATTTAGTTTCGTTAAAGAACAGTAAAAAAATAATTATAAAAGCCCGAGACCAAAGGAAGCTAAAAAGAATTAAGGAGATAGTATTCCCACCATCAGAAATAGTTATTATTGAAGGATACCTCCTATTTTACAAAAAACCTATTCGTAATCTTTTAGACATTCATATTTATCTTGAGGCAGGCGGTGAAGCCCGTATTATAAGACGAACCAAGTTTAAAAACGAAAAATATATTAGGAAAATTCTTTTGCCAATGCATCACAAATACATAGAATCAACAAGAAAATTTGCCAATTTAGTTTTAAACACAGAAAAATACTCAATTAAACAGTGTTGTGAAAAAATAATTCGTTATTTACCAAACAAATTTTAACATCCCTACCTTTCTGGCTGGCAGGACTCCCTCCGGGGATTTTTTGTTTTAAATTAGGATAAACTCTTTTATAATATATCTAATGAAAAAGCAGGGGAGCGTTTTCGTTGTTTTGGGGGTCTTGGTAGTGGCGAATATATTTGCCTGGATTATAGCTTACGATTTAAGCAAGCCAAAATTTTTGGAAGTTAATTTTTTTGATGTTGGCCAGGGTGATGCAATTTTTATCCAAACTCCCCAACTCCACCAGATTTTAATTGATGGAGGACCGGATCCAACGATTTTGGAAAAGCTTGGCAAAGAAATGCCTTTTTGGGACAGAACAATTGATTTGGTTGTATTGACACACCCCGAAGAAGATCACCTTGCGGGGCTAATTGATGTTTTAAAAAGATATAAGGTTGAAAATATTTTGTGGACAGGCGTTTTACATACAGCCCCAGAATACGATGAATGGAAGAGAGCAATAGAAACAGAAGGAGCTAAAATTGAAATTGCCAAAGCCGGCCAAAAAATATTCTGGGATAAGAATTACGAAAATTTTATTGAAATTTTATATCCTTTTAAAAATTTAGTAGGCCAAGACTTAAAAGAAGTTAATGATACTTCTGTTGTATCTCGCTTAGTTTTTGGAGAAAAATCTTTCTTGTTCCCGGGCGATATTTATGAAAAAGCAGAAAAAGAAATATTAAATAGGGGAGCAGAGATTAATTCCGATGTTCTGAAAATTAGCCATCACGGCAGTAAAACTTCCAGCTCTCCGCAATTTCTGGAGGAGGTTTCTCCAGAAATTGCGGTAATTTCGGCAGGTCTGAATAATAGTTACGGCCATCCCCATAAAGAAACCTTGGAGAAATTGGAAAATTATGGTATAAGAATTCTAAGAACCGACAAAGAGGGCGACATAAAGGTTATAAGCGACGGAATAAACCTTAGAATAACAAAATAAACAAAAAATAATAAAAATGGAAGGACAACGATTTCCTATTTTTAAGACAAAAATTGAAGGGATGACGCGCCCCTTTGATTTAAACGACTCAAAAGGGAGGCTGGAATACTTTGAGGCTAAAGCCGGTAAAGAGATAAAAAAATTGAGAGATTATCTAAAAAATAATACTTTTATTGCCTATCTTTTAGGAAAAAAGAATTCTGGCAAGGGAACTTATTCCAAAATTTTCGCTGAAATAATAGATAAAGATAGGATAATACATATTTCTATAGGTGATGTCGTTCGGCAGATCCACCAAGAGATTTTAGACCAGCCCTCCAAAAAAGAGGAACTTATTGAATGGCTATCGAAAAATTATCGGGGCTATATTTCAGTTGAGCAGACTATCGAAGCACTGATGAGCAGAAGCACCAAAACTCTTCTGCCGACAGAATTTATTTTAGCTTTGGCAAAAAGGGAAATAAGCAGAATGGAGAGAAAAGCTCTTTTTATTGATGGGTTTCCAAGAGATTTAGACCAAATTTCCTATTCTTTGTTTTTCCGGGACCTTATTGATTACCGAGAAGATCCAGACATTTTTGTCTTGATTGATGTCCCTGAAACAATTATTAATGAGAGAATAAAATCCCGAGTTATTTGTCCAATTTGTAAAAAAAGTAAAAACCTCAAACTTTATCCAGCTGATGAAATTAAATATGATGAAAAAAATAAAGAATTCTATTTTGTCTGCACCAATCCGACTTGTGATGAGGCAAAGATGGTTCCCAAAGAGGGGGATGAATTGGGAATAGAGCCGATAAGAGATCGTTTAGAAATAGACCAAAAATTAATAAAACAAGCATTATCTCTCCATGGAGCTCCAAAAATCCTTTTGCGAAATTCAGTTCCTGTTGATATAGCGAAAGAATATGTGGATGATTATGAAATTACTCCAGAATATAGTTATAAATGGCATAAAGAAACCAGAAAAGTGGAAATAATTAAGAAACCCTGGATTGTACTTGATGATGAGGGAATTCCATCTTATAGTTTATTGCCGGCGCCAGTAGCTGTATCTTTAATTAAGCAAATGGCAGGTGTTCTTAATCTCTAAAAGGCACTAGAAATTGAAATTTGACTTCCTTTTTTGGCCTGTTAAAATAAAAGTAGCCCTGCCCCGTAAGAAATAAACAGAATAGGCTACTAAAATTATGAAAATAGAGGAGGCAGCGCCCCATTGGATGTTATATAAAGTAAATTCAAATAATTTCTAACGGGGCCCTGCTAGATTCTTTCTAGCTAGAGTCTGGCACAAAAGTTTTTTATGGGAGTCTTACATCGTCCCGATCCGTGGATCGAGACTGCGGACACCCACTAGAGATATTTACCGGAAGATTCTCTAGAAGGAATGCAGGGCATCAAAAAATCACGGCTTCAGCCGTGATTTTTTGATCATAATGAAGTTAGATAATCTATTCAGAAATAATCATTAAAATTTGTTCAGAATTTTTGAAATTATTGATTGTTCATCGTTGTTTTTAAGCATCCGTTCGTAAACTCGATATGGTTTTGGCCCAACTAAAGCTTGACCGTTTATAAAGACAGTTGGCGTACCATAAATATTTGTTTTCTGCAACTCTTCAAGCTGTTTCTTAACTATATCTTTTGTTTCCTGGCTTGCGAGACATTCTTTTATCTTTTCAGTATCAAATCCCAAATCTGATACTAACTTGTTTACGTAATCTTTATTAGCTAGATTTTCTTTTGAAGCAGCAAACAAAGAATCATTCAATTGCCAAAACATATTTTGATTTTGTTTGTAGGCACAATAGTCCAATTCTGACAGATAATTGGTGCTATCTTTTACGGGATAGTGTGCGAATATATAATTCACATTATTTTTTGAGATGAGCTTTTGAATAAGAGGATAGACTTTGCGCGTATAATCACAACTATAACATCCTATAAGTACAACTGTATCTTCAGAGCCATTATTTTTTGCAGGAAATAAATCAAGATTGACGCCATTCAGCGTTAAATTTTTCTCGGTTGATTGATTAAGATTGCACTGTGTATTAATTTGCGATACTTTATTACTTTCCCCCTTAGGATCAAACGCGCAAAATCCGCTCGAGTTTAAACCATTGCAGCTCCCATATAAATAATAGTTGTAGCCGCCTCTTATTACCCAAATAGTGCTGACAATCATTAGTATAAAGAAAATCCAGGAAATTAATTCAAAATGTTTATTGAAAATACGGGCAGCAAGGACGGATCGTCCAAGTAATCTGCCTACCAGCCTACCCTTTATTTTCTCCCTAAAACCAGTATTACAAGGTCTCAAGGTAATTCTTCTGAAAACACAATCAAGGGCTTCACGCGCTAAGGCACGGTTTGTTGCGCTGAAAATTCCTAAGATCGAAAAAACAATTAATGCAATTATACAAAACATAAGATTTTACTAATGATATAATTTGGCGAATTTATTTAAATTCTCAACAAAAATTTCTGCTTCTTTTAGAGTGTTGTAAAAATATAGAGACACCCTAGCTGAACCTTTGATTTGATGCGAAGTGAACCAAGAATGAACGCAGTGCTGGCCCGAACGAATCATAATATTAGCCGTCTCGTCTAGGGTCAAGGCTATTTGATGCGTATCGACTCCCTCTATATAAAAAGAGATTATTCCGCCTCTTAGAGAAGGGTCTAGAGGGCCGATAATCTTCAGTTTGGGAATTTTAGCAATTTCTGTTGTTATAAATTTATTTAATTCGTATTCATGTTTAGCCATATTTTGAAATCCGATTTGACTTAAATATCTAGTTGCTTCTCCGAGGCCGATTATGCCTGCGTAATCTTGGAGACCAGCTTCGAATTTCTCTGGCGGCGGCAAGAGTTTATGGTCGGTATAAGTTGTGTATTCAACAGTATCTCCACCCACCAAAAATGGCTCCAATTCTTCCAAAAGATTATACTTGCCATACAATACTCCTGTTCCTGAAGGACCAAGCATTTTATGCCCCGAGAAAGCTAAGAAATCCACATCTAATTTAGAAACATCAATTTCTTGATGGGGAACAGTTTGGGCGGCATCCAAGAGAACCTTTGCTCCATATAGATGAGCGATATTTATAATTTCTTTAGCAGGAATAGTCACGCCGTCTAAATTTGAAGTAAAAACCATTGAAACTAACTTTGCTTGCTTATCCATCATTTTTTCAAAAGCTTCTAAATCGAAAGTGTTATCTTCTCTTGAGGGTACTATTTTATGAATAATACCAACTTTTTTGGACAGTATCTGCCAAGGGATTAAATTAGAATTGTGTTCCTTGTCAGTCGCCAATACAATATCGCTTTGCTTCAAATTCAACGAGCGGGCTATTAAATTTATACCCTCTGTAGTATTACGAGTAAAAATTATCTCCTCTTTTCTTTTTGCTTTTATAAAATTAGCCACTTGCTTTCGTGCCTCATCAATCTTTCTTGTAACTATATCACCTAATTTATGCATACTTCGGCCGCCACAGGCTGGATATTTCTGGTAGTATTCGTTCAAAGCTTGAATCACTGATTTTGGCCTCAAGCTTTGGCAGGCATTGTCAAAATAGACAATAGGTTTTCCCCTGATTACCTCTTGAAATAATGGAAAATCTTCTCGAATTTTTTCTAAGTTCATATTTTTATTTTAAATAGTACGGCTTTAAAATTCTATTAAGAGAACCCAAGTATATAAAATGCCTTGATTGGTCGGGGTAGGCGGAATCGAACCGCCGCTACACCCACCCCAAGGGTGCGGACTACCATTATCCCATACCCCGATTTATTTTCTCTTTCCCGCCGCTTTAATGCATTTGGTGCAGGCTAAAATCCGCTTACCCGATGGTAGCTTCATCCATTGGAGATTTGGATACTGTCTTCTTTTAATAGTTGGATTATATTTTCCTCTCAATTTGACCCTTCGCCATACCAAAATTGATCCTTTGCCGCAAATTGTACATTTTTTTGCCATACCCCGTAGGAAATTAAATATTTTTAGTTGTAATTATATTTAGACCTTTGGACATCTTTGTAATTATTGTTGTTTAGAATTAACTAAGTTTTTTAGTAGAAAATATTTGATTTAATATATTTGCTGAAGAAATCTAATCTTTGATTTTTGCTGATCTTTATCAACGAAAACCTTCTGGTTTCCTACGGGGCATAATAATTACATTCTAAATGTTTTAGCTCAAATTGGCAAGTTTCCTAATTTTTGTTATAATTTTAATACCTTATGGAATATATATTTTTAATCATTATTTTAATTTTCTCGGTAGTAATTCACGAAGTTTCTCATGGAGTAATGGCTAATTATTTGGGTGACCCAACAGCAAAAAATGCAGGTCGACTTACTTTAAATCCAATTCCCCATATAGATCCAATCGGATCAATTATTCTGCCGGGGATTTTGCTTTTAATGAACCTAGCCCTTTCTGGCCGAGGAATTATCTTTGGCTGGGCAAAACCAGTACCAATTAATCCTTATAATTTTCGCGACCAAAGATATGGAGCAGCTAAAGTAGCATTAGCCGGCCCTATCTCCAATTTATCGCTAGCTTTAGTTTTTGGATTAGCCCTGAGATTTATTCCAGTAATTAGCAACATACCCGGACTCTATATAATGTTCAATTATATTATTCTTATTAACCTGCTTTTAACCGTTTTCAATCTTCTACCCATTCCCCCTCTAGATGGCTCACACATTCTCTTTAGTGTTTTGCCTCCCTCTTTAGAGAGGGTGAAATTATACCTGAATCAGTTTGGTTTTTTCTTGGTGATTTTGGTTATTTTCTTTTTCTTCCAATGGATTGGGTTAATTATAAGCTGGTTTTTCAGATTAATTGTTGGGGTTTCCCTTATGTAGAAAGTTTAGTTGACACTTTTAAATTTATTTGATATCTTAAATCGGAAGTAGCCTTGGGGCTTATTTTAGTTTAAGAAATCATATGCCAACGATTCATCAACTTATCAAAAAAGGAAGAAAGAAAATAAAAAAGCGTCATAAGACGCCGGCTTTGACATTCGGCTTCAATGTTTTAAAAAATCGACCGAAAGATTATCCTTCTCCGTTTAAAAGAGGAGTTTGCTTAAAAGTTTTCACAGTAACTCCCAAAAAGCCAAATTCTGCTTTGCGAAAAGTAGCCAGAGTAAGATTAACAAATGGGATGGAGGTTACTGCCTATATACCAGGAGAAGGTCATAACTTACAAGAGCACTCAGTTGTTATGATTCGAGGGGGGAGGGTCAAAGACTTGCCGGGAGTAAGATATCATGTAGTGAGGGGAGTTTTGGATACAGGAGGGGTAGAAGGAAGAAAACAAGAGAGATCAAAATATGGAACAAAGCGAGAAAAATAAAATATAAATTAATTTATGCGAGGAAAAAAGAAGAGAAAAATAATTATTCCGCCAGACCCTATTTATAATAATCCTGCAGTCTCTAAATTTATAAATCATATAATGAGACGAGGGAAAAAGTCTATAGCAAGTAAAATTGTTTACCAGGCTTTTGATATTATTAAGGAAAAAACCCAAAAAGAACCAGTGGATATTTTTGATCAGGCTTTGAAGAATGCTTCACCCTTGCTTGAAGTAAAATCAAAAAGGATTGGAGGTGCGACTTATCAAGTCCCAAGAGAAGTAAGGGGAGAAAGGAAATTAACTTTAGCAACAAGGTGGATAATTCAAGGAGCAAAATCAAGAAAAGGGAAACCAATGAGGGAGAAATTAGCCGAAGAATTGATGGAAGCAGCAAACAATGCTGGCTGGGCGATTAAGAAGAGAAATGACACCCATCGTATGGCCGAAGCCAACCGAGCCTTCGCCCACTTTGCCTGGTAATAAATTATGCCGCGTTTATATCCAATCGAAAGAAATAGAGATATCGGGATAATCGCTCATATCGACGCCGGGAAAACAACAGTTACCGAGCGAGTTTTGTTTTACACCGGAATTTCTCATAAAATTGGCGAGGTCCATAATGGTCAAGCTATTATGGATTGGATGGTTCAGGAGAAAGAGAGAGGGATTACTATTACAGCAGCTGCCACTACTTGTTTCTGGATTCCTCAAGGTTTGCCTCGCGACAAAAATAATGAATACCGTATAAACATTATTGATACTCCCGGACATATTGATTTTACGGCAGAAGTTCAAAGATCTTTACGAGTTTTAGACGGGGTAGTTGTTGTTTTTGATGGAGTGGCCGGAGTTGAACCACAATCAGAAACAGTCTGGCATCAGGCAGATAAATTTTCTGTACCTAGAATCTGTTTTATAAATAAATTAGACAGAATGGGAGCTTCTTTTGAAAAAAGCCTAGAATCTATTTGGCAAAAATTATCTCCTAATGCCGTCACCTTACAACTACCAATTGGCGAGGAAGAGAAATTTGAGGGGATAATAGATCTTTTAACTATGAAGGCTTTAAGGTTTGAAGGTGATTTTGGCCAGAATATTGCTAAAACTGAAATTCCTAAAGAGCTCCAGGGAAAGGCTGAAGAGTGGCGTAAAAAATTAGTTGAAAAAATTGCAGCTGAAGACGAAGTTTTGCTCGAAAAATTCTTAGCAAATAAAGAAATCTCAGTCCAAGAATTAAAAGAGTCATTAAGAAAGGCTACTATCTCTTATAAACTTATTCCTGTTTTTTGCGGCTCAGCCTTAAAGAATAAAGGAGTTCAGCCCTTACTTGACGGAATATGTTATTTTTTGCCTACTCCTATTGATTTACCGCCGACAAAAGGGACGGATCCCAGGACTGGCGAAACTGTAGAAAGAAAATCTTCAGATTCTGAACCCTTCGCAGCTTTAGTTTTCAAAATAGCCGCTGATCCTTATGTCGGGACATTGAGCTTTTTCCGGGTTTATTCAGGTTGCTTAAAGAGAGGATCCTATCTTTTAAATTCGACAACTGGGGAAAAAGAAAGAATTGGCCGAATTTTAAGAATGCATGCTGCCGAACGCGAAGAAGTTGAAGAAATTTATGCTGGAGAGATTGAAGCTACTGTGGGCCTAAAAAATACTGGAACCGGCCATACACTCTGTGACCCTGGATATCCAATTGTTTTAGAAAAGATTACCTTCCCAGAGCCTGTTATTTCTATACGAATTGAGCCAAAAACAAAATCTGATCAGGAAAAAATGGGTTTGGCTTTGAAAAGACTTACCGAAGAAGACCCTACTTTTAGAGTCAAGGGAGATATTGAGACTGGTGAAACAATTATTTCTGGAATGGGGGAGTTGCATTTGGAAATTATTACAGATAGAATGAGAAGAGAATTTAAAGTTGAGGCTTCAGTCGGTAGGCCCCAGGTTGCTTACAAAGAGACCGTAACCGAGGAAGCGAATGCTGAAGGGAAATATATCAAACAATCTGGGGGGAGAGGACAATATGGTCATGTCTGGTTGAAGTTAAAACCAAAAAATAGAGGAGAGGGTTTTGAATTTATTGATGCAATCAAGGGGGGAATTATCCCAAGGGAATTTATTTCAGCAGTAGAGAAGGGAATAAAAGAAGCAATAGATAAGGGTGTAGTGGCTGGGTATCCAATGGTTGACTTGGAAGTAACTCTCTATGATGGTTCTTATCACGAAGTTGATTCTTCAGAGATTGCTTTTAAGATCGCAGGTTCTATTGCCTTCCAGGGGGCTGCAAAAAGAGCTAAGCCAGTGTTATTGGAGCCAATAATGAAATTGGAAGTAATTGTTCCTCAAGATTTTTTTGGTGATACTGTTGGAGATTTGGCAGCTAGGAGAGGGAAGATTGAAGAGACAAAAGATAGGATCAATCTTAAAGTAATTGACGCCAAAGTTCCTTTAGCTGAAATGTTTGGTTACGCTACCGCTCTTCGTTCAATGACTGAAGGCCGAGGAAATTTTACAATGGAGTTTGACCACTATGAGGAAGTACCCCAAAACATTACTCAAGAGATAATTGAGGGCAAGAGACGATAGCTATTGACTTTCTTTAAAATTCTTGCTACAAAGATAATTAGTTAAGGAAAGGCAACCTTTTTACAGGGTTGACTATTTCTTCTAAATTAATAAAATAATAATATATAAGAAAATATACAGGAAGTACTAAGCAGAAAACAAGAATTTAGTTATCTGTCTTTTATTGCCTGTAATTTGGAATATGGCAGAAAAATTCGAAAGAACTAAACCACACCTTAACGTTGGAACAATCGGCCACGTTGACCATGGCAAAACAACTTTAACCGCGGCCATTCTTAAAGTTTTGGGAATGAAAGGATTAAGGGCTTCAAAAAAATCTATTGATGAGATTGACTCTGCCCCTGAAGAGAAGGCCCGTGGTTTAACAATTAATATTTGCCACGTTGAATATGAGACCGACAAAAGACATTATGCCCACATTGATTGTCCGGGCCATGCTGATTACATCAAAAACATGATTACAGGGGCGGCTCAAATGGATGGTGCGATTTTAGTGGTATCTGCTCCAGATGGGCCAATGCCTCAAACTAGAGAGCATATTCTATTAGCCAGGCAGGTAGGGCTCCCTTCAATTATCGTCTTCTTAAATAAATGTGATCTTGTTGCAGCTGAAGATCAAGAGATGATAAATCTTGTTGAATCAGAGGTTAGGGAATTATTGAAGAAATACGGCTTTCCCGGAGACGAAACACCAATAATTAGGGGATCTGCTTTGAAAGCTTTAGATACCAAATCTGCAGATGATGAGGCTGCAAAACCTATTTTAGACTTAGTGAAAGCCCTAGATGATTTTGTCCCAGAACCTGTTAGAGAAACTGATAAACCCTTTTTGATGGCGATTGAAGATGTCTTTTCTATTGCCGGTCGAGGAACAGTGGCAACAGGAAGAGTTGAAAGAGGATTAATAAAATCTAATGAGGAAATAGAATTGGTTGGGATAAAACCAACATCAAAAACAGTAGTGGTAAGTATCGAGATGTTTAACAAAACCCTAGACGAGGGTCGGGCCGGAGATAATGTTGGTATACTTTTACGAGGGCTTAAAAAAGAAGAAATAGAAAGGGGACAGGTTTTAGCAAAGCTAGGCAGCATTACTCCGCATACTGAATTTGATGCAGAAGTTTATGTTTTAACCAAAGAAGAAGGAGGAAGACACACGCCCTTCTTTAAAGGCTACAAGCCTCAATTTTACTTCAGGACCACTGATGTTACGGGAGAGGTAACCTTGCCAGAAGGGACAGAAATGGTTATGCCAGGAGATACTGTGAATTTGAAAATAAAGTTGATTTCCCCGATTGCTATGGAAGAAAAGCAAAGATTCGCTATTAGAGAAGGGGGAAAGACGGTAGGCGCAGGTGTTGTTATAAAGGTAATAAAATAAATCAGAATCAAAAATCAAATTGATTTAGCCGTCTTAGGCGGCTAAAAATGTTCTTTTAAGATGCCAGCGAAAAAAGTGGTTGAAGTTGAAAAATCAACAGAAGAAAAGGGAGGATTAAAAAATAGGCTTAGGATAAAGCTTCAAGCCTATGACAATAGAGTTATTGATAGTTCTTGCCGACAGATTGTTGAGACAGCTTTAAGATGCGGAGCTGAAGTTTCCGGTCCTATTCCTTTGCCAACCGAAATTCACAAATACACTGTTAATCGTTCTTCTTTTGTCCACAAAGATGCCAGAGAGCAGTTTGAGATGAGAATTCATAAGAGACTGATTGATATTTTAAATCCCAACCCAAAAGTAATTGATGCCTTGACGAATTTAACTTTACCTGCCGGAGTGGAAATTGAAATCAAAATGTAAAAACGGAAATTTACATAAATATTTTTTTAGCTTATAATTAAGAATGCTGAAAATATTAAACTTTAAAAATTAAAATTTATTCAAGTAGCCGTGGTAGAAAACCGGGCTATGCCCGGTTTTCAGTTAGCAATATAAATCAGCATAATTATGAAATTTATTCTTGGCAGGAAATTAGGAATGTCACAGATATTTGACGAGAAAGGAAATGTGATCCCCGTTACTTTAATTGAGGCAGGGCCTTGTCAAATTACACAAATTAAAACAAAAAATCAGGATGGTTATGAAGCTATACAGATTGGTTTTGAAAAAATAACCAAGAAAAATAAAATTAAAAAACCAATGAAGGGGAAGCCTTTTCGTTGGTTAAGAGAATTTAAAAATAATATTCAAGAGTGTAAAGTTGGCGAAGCTCTTGATGTATCAGTTTTTAAAGAAGGGGATTTAATAAAAGTTTCAGGGGTTTCTAAAGGAAAAGGTTTTCAGGGTGCAGTAAAAAGATGGGGATTTTCTGGCAGAGGAGCTTCTCATGGAGTAAAACATGAGGCCAGAACATTAGGATCAGTTGGCTGTTCTTTCCCAGAGAGAGTTATAAAAGGGAGGAAAATGCCAGGCAGAATGGGATTTGAAAGAGTAACTGTTAAGAATCTGAAAATAGCTAAAATTGATAAAGAAAATAATTTAATCGCCGTGAAAGGAGCCTTACCCGGCAGAAAAGGAACGATATTGGAAATAAAGGGATAAGGATAAAATAGTTTATGAAGGTTAATATTTATAATCTAGAAGGAAAAGAAGTAGGACAAACTTTGCTGCCAAAGGAAATCTTCGATATTAAAATCAATTCTGATTTAGTCCATCAGGTTGTTGTTTCACAGATGGCGAATCGTCGTCAGGTTTCAGCTCATACTAAAACAAGAGCTGAAGTCAGAGGTGGTGGGAAAAAACCTTGGCGGCAGAAAGGTACAGGAAGAGCAAGGCATGGTTCAATTAGATCTCCTATTTGGCGGGGCGGGGGAATCACTTTTGGCCCGAGGAAAGAAAAAGTTTTCAAAAAGAAAATTCCCAAAAAAATGAGAAGGAAGGCTTTATTTATGGTATTATCAGAAAAGGCCAGAAAAAATTTACTTTTAGTTTTAGATAATTTTAAATTGGAAAAACCAAAGACAAAAACAATGGCAGAAATTCTGAAGAAGCTTCCATCGAAATTAGAGAGCAGTTTGATTATCTTGCCTAGAATAGAAAAGAATATTATTTTGTCTGCAAGGAATATTCCTAAAATACAGACCATTCAGGCAAAAGATTTAAATTGTTTGGATTTGCTCTCTTTCAAATATTTAATCTTTCCAAAAGAATCAATAAAAATAATAAAAGAAACATTTTTGAGAAAATAAAATATGGCCTTGCCTAATATTTTTAAAAGACGAAAACCAGCAAAGAAAAAAGTTGAGGAGAAAAAAGAATTAAAAGAAAAAAAGATTAAAGAGGAAGGGCCTGAAGAGTTACCCTCTGTGGTTCAACCTCGTAGGGTTAGAGAAAAAGGACTTCGAGAGGCTTATCGGATTTTAAAATCGCCCCACATTACTGAAAAAGCCACTGATTTAGCTTCAAAGAATCAGTATACCTTTAATGTCTGGGAGAGAACTAATAAGATTGAGATTAAAAAAGCAATTGAAGATACTTATGGAGTTGACGTGGAATCTGTAAAGATTATTAGAATTCATCCAAAACAAAGAAGATTAGGAAGAGTATCTGGTTGGAGAAAGGGATATAAAAAAGCAATTGTCAAAATAGCTAAAGGACAAAAAATAGAAGTTTTACCGAGATAATCGTTCGGGAAAATGATTTTCGGAAATTATGAAACAAGTATTATTAACGAAAAAAGAGCCAGAAAAGAGACTGCTTAAATTCATAAAAAAGAAGGCAGGAAGATCAAGCTCTGGCAGAATAACTGTTCGTCATAAGGGAGGAGGGGTAAAAAGACTCTATCGAATTGTTGATTTTGGTCAAGGAAAGATTGGAATGCCAGCTAAAGTTATTGCTTTAGAATACGATCCTTATCGGACAGCATATATTGCCCTTCTTGAATATGAAGATAAAGAAAGAAAATATATCTTAGCTCCCCAGAATTTGAAAATTGGCGACCAGATTATTATTGCTGAAGAAACTGATCTTCTGCCTGGTAGCAGACTGAAATTAAAAAATATTCCTATAGGAACACAGGTTTATAATATCGAAATTGAACCCGGCAAAGGGGGAAAATTAGCAAGGGGAGCAGGGACAGCGGCAAATATTCTAGCCCAAGAGGGAAAGTTTACACATTTGGAAATGCCCTCTGGTGAAATTAGAAAAGTTCCGCAAGAATGTTTCGCTTCAGTCGGAGTAGTCTCTCATCCAGAGCATATTTACGAGGATATAGGTAAGGCTGGCAGAAATCGTCTTAAAGGTAAAAGACCGACTGTTAGAGGATCAGCTATGAATCCACCTGATCACCCTCATGGAGGAGGGGAAGGAAGATCTCCAATTGGATTAAAACATCCCAAAACACCATGGGGCAAACCCGCTCTTGGAGTAAAAACAAGAAAAAGAGAATGGACAAATAGATTTATAATTCAAAGAAGAAAGAAGAAAAAATAATATGCCCCGTAGGAAACTAGAGGGTTTTCGTCGGCAAAAAAGAGAAACATGCAGGATTAAACTTCCTATGGGCATGTATATTCAAATATTTTCTAATCAAAAACCCTTACTTATATGAATAACAATGATTATAAAGGTGATAAAGGTCTAAATATAATTACAACTAAAAATATTTAATTTCCTACGGGGTATGGCAAGGAGTTTAAAAAAGGGTCCTTTTGTTGACCAAAAATTATTAAAGAAAATCAAGGATTTAAAATCTGGAACCAAGACCATTATTAAGACCTGGTCAAGGTCCTGCACAATTGTACCAGAAATGGTTGGTTTTACTTTTGGCGTTCATAACGGTAGAGAATTTGTTCCTGTCCATGTGACCGAGGAAATGGTTGGCCATAAATTAGGTGAATTTTCGCCAACAACAAAATTTGTAAGACATGGAGGAAAAATGCAGCGGGAATTAGAACAAAAGAAAAAAGAGAGAGAAACAGAAAAATCAAAAGAAACCTAATATTTTAAAAGTAATTTATGCCTGCAACTGCAAAATTAAATTATCTTAGAATTGCGCCAAGAAAAGTCCGTTTGGTTGCTGATTTAATCCGGAAGAAAAAAGTCTCCCAGGCTTTAACCTTGCTTCAGTTTACGATCAATAAATCAGCCCTACCCCTAACAAAGCTTTTAAAACAAGCCGTTGCTAATGCTAAAAACAGTTTTGGTCTCGAAGAAGGCAATCTCTATATTTCAAAAATTACAGTTGACGAAGGTCCTAAATTAAAGAGATGGATGCCGCGGGCTAGGGGGAGAGTTTCAGAAATTCAGAAAAAAACTTCACATATAACTTTAGTTTTAAACGAAATAGAAGAGAAAAAAACTAGAATTAAGAAAAAGTCAAAGAAAGAGAAAGTAGAAAAATCAGAGGAAAAAGAAATAATCATTAAAACAGAGAAACCCAAGAAAAGACCAGAAGCCTATACTAAAAGGCCGAAGATTGAGAGAATAGTCTCCCGAATTTTTAGACGGAAATCTTTCTAAAATTCCAAAATAAAATATATGGCCCACAAAGTTCACCCAAAAGCTTTTAGAATAAGAGGAACAGCAGATTGGAGCTCTCGTTGGTTGGCGAAAAAAGATTACCCTAAATTTTTAGAGGAAGATTTCAAGATTAAAGAATTCTTAAATCAGAGACTAAAGCATGCTGGTCTAGATAAAATTGAGATTGAAAGATCTCCAGGCAAAATAAATATTATTATAAGCTGTTCGAGACCTGGTCTTATAATTGGTAGAGGGGGAGGAGGAATTGAAGAATTAAAAAGGAATTTAGAGAAAGAGATACTTAAAAGACCTCCTTCCGCTAGAAACTTAAAAGGAAAACAAGAATTAAGGCTAGAAGTTATAGAAGTTAAAAATCCATGGGTTTCTTCCAATTTGGTAAGCCAATGGGTTGCCCAACAGTTAGAAAAAAGGCTTCCCCATCGAAGAGTTTTAAAACAAACTCTAGATAAAATTATAGCCAACAAAGAAATCCAAGGAGCTCGGGTAGAAATAGCTGGTCGGCTTGATGGGAAAGATATTGCCAGAAGAGCATGGCTGAAAAAAGGGAGATTACCCCGCCAGACCTTAAGGGCCGATATTGATTATGGAACTGCCCAAGCTTATTGTACTTATGGAGTGGTAGGAATAAAAGTCTGGCTTTATAAAGGAGAAAAATTCGATAAATAAAAATAAATTCTTATTTTGTTGTAATATTTATTTATGTTATATCCGCGAAAAGTAAAACATCGAAAATGGTTTAAGGGGAAAAGTAAGGGGATTGAAACACGGGGGACGGAACTTGTTTTTGGCAGTTATGGATTAAAGAGCCTAGAAAGACGTTGGGTTACTTCACGTCAGATTGAGGCTGGCAGGAGGGCGATTATTAGATATCTAAAGAGAGGAGGAAAACTTTGGATTAGAATTTTCCCTCACAAACCAGTGACCAAGAAAGGTACAGAAGTGCCGATGGGTGGAGGAAAAGGAAGTGTGGATCATTATGTCTTTCCAGTGAGACCAGGCCGAATAATTTTTGAATTAGAAGGGATAAAAGAGGAGATGGCGCGAGATGCGTTAACAAGGGCAGGAGCGAAACTACCAATCAAAACAAAATTTATAAAACGTTAGAAATTATGGAGATTCTAGAGTTACGAAAGAAAACTGATACTGAATTAAGAAAAACCTTAACCGAAAATAGAGAACGCTTGAGGACGCTAAGATTTGACTTAGCTTCAGGAAAAGTAAAGAATGTAAGAGAAATAAGGAAAATCAAAAAAGATATTGCCAGAATATTAACTTTGTTAAATAAACAATAAACAATAATCAATAAACAATACTGTTTATTGCTAGTTGTTTATTGTTCGCTGAAGGATGCCAAAAAGACAATTAACGGGAACCGTTATATCCAATAAAATGTCAAAAACAATCGTGGTTAGGGTTGAGAGGATTAAAAAACATCCAAAATACAAGAAAAGATACAAAATTCATAAAAAGTATAAGGTCCATACAGAATCAGGAGAATATAATATTGATGATAAAGTCATTATTGAAGAGTGTCGACCTATAAGTAAAGAGAAAAGATGGAGAGTAATAAGTAGAGTCTAAGGGGCAATGGACAACGAACAATGAACAAGTTTTCCGTTAATAATGTTCTTTGTTTGTTATTCTCTGTTCGCTGATAGATGATTCAACCAAGAACAATGTTAAAAGTAGCTGATAACACTGGAGCAAAAATAATCCAGTGCTTCCGAGTTTTGGGTGGAACAAGAAGAAGATATGCTCAGATTGGCGATGTTATTGTAGCTTCAGTCAAGAAGGCTGAGCCGAGAAAGCAGGTTAAAAAGCACGATATTGTTAGAGCCGTAATTATTCGACAAAAAAAATCTTATAGAAGAAAAGATGGCAGTTATATACGTTTTGATGATAATGCTGCTGTAATTCTAGATATTAAGAAAGAACCTAAAGGAGGAAGAATTCTGGGGCCCGTTCCTTATGAGTTAAAAAGAAAAGGGTTCGATAAAATAGCCACTTTAGCTGAAGAATTAGTTTAATAATTATTTTTACTGTACATATGAAAATTCGCAAAGGTGATCAAATTTTAATAATATCTGGTAAGGATCGAGGAAAAAAAGCTAAGGTTTTGCGAGCTTTCCCAAAAGAAGAAAAGATATTAGCAGAAGGAATTAATCTTAGAAAGAAACACTTAAAGCCAAAAAGGAGCGGGGAGAAGGGTCAGGTTGTTGAATTTCCAGCTCCGATTCATATTTCGAATGCAAAATTTATATGTTTAAAGTGCGGGGGAGCAACAAAGATAGGTTATAAAATAACTGAGGGTAAAAAGTATAGAATCTGTAAAAAATGTGGACAAGAAACTTAAAATAAATAAATATGATTCGGTTGCAAGATAAATACAAAAGAGAAATAGTTTCAATAATGAAAGAAAAGTTCGGCTATAAGAATTCGATGTCTGTGCCTAGAATCGAAAAGATTGCTGTTAATACTGGATTTGGGAAAACTATCTCTGGGAAGAGTTCAGACGAGCAGAAAAAAATTACAGATGGCATTCTAAATGACCTCGTTCTTATTTGCGGTCAAAAGCCAGTTTTGACAAAAGCGAAAAAGTCAATCGCTAGTTTCAAATTAAGGAAAGATTCAGCAATAGGAGCAAGGGTTACTTTAAGAAAAAAGAAGATGTATGATTTTTTGGAGAGATTAATTCATATTGCCCTGCCAAGAACAAGGGATTTCCGAGGAATAAACCCTGGTTCTTTTGATAAAAAAGGCAACTTGACTATCGGGATTCGTGAGCATATTGTTTTTCCTGAAATATCGCCAGAGAAAATAAAATTAAACTTTGGCTTTGAGATTACTGTAACTACGACAGCAAAAAAAAGAGAGGAAGGTCTAGAATTATTAAGATTATTAGGTTTTCCTATTAAGAGTTAAAAAATATGGCTACAACAGCCCAAATTGTAAAATCATTAAAAAAGCCAAAATTTTCTAGTCGTATTGTTCGGCGTTGTTTTCGTTGCGGAAGAAAAAGAGCTTATATGAGAAAGTTTGGGCTTTGTAGGATTTGCTTTAGAGAAATGGCAAACCGAGGAGAGATCCCGGGTGTTAAAAAAAGTAGCTGGTAATAAATATGACAGACCCTATTAATGATATGTTTAATCGGATAAGAAATGCCCAGGCCGTTTTCCATCCAACGGTTGAAGTTCCTTTTTCTAAATTAAAATATGAGATTGCTAAAGTCCTTGAAAAAGAAAATTTTATTGGGAAAATAGAGAAGAAAGGTAAAAAAGTGAAAAAGACTATTGAGATAACTTTAAAATATGAAGAAGGTAATTCTGTTGGAGGTCAGAAAAAACCAGCTATGTCCGGCTTAAAAAGAATTTCCAAGCCAGGACAACGCATTTACAAAAGCATCAGAGAAATAAAACCAGTTAAAGGAGGCTATGGAACCGCCATTATATCAACTTCAAAAGGTCTAATGACTAACAAAGAAGCCAGGAAACAGAGATTGGGGGGCGAGGTTATTTGCGAAATATGGTAATTATAATATTTCTATGAGTAGAGTAGGGAAAAAACCAATTTTAATACCCGAGAATGTAGAAGTAAAAATTGAAGGAGAAAAAGTATCTATTCGGGGTCCGAAGGGTGAACTTTCTCACGATGTTCGATTTGAAATAAAAGCGGAGTTTAAGGACGGGAAAATCTTTGTTTCGCCAAATATCCAGACTAAAAGAACTAAAACCCTTTTTGGGCTAGAGCGAACTTTGCTTTACAATATGGTGTTAGGTGTTACCGTAGGATATGAGAAGAAATTGGAGATAGAAGGCATAGGTTATCGGGCGGCAGTTGAGGGTGATAATATAGTTCTACAAGTAGGTTTTAGCCATCCTGTTAAAATCAAGGCTCCTCTAGGAATAAAATTCTTTGTTGAAAAGAATCTTATTACTGTCTCTGGAATTGATAAAGAGCTGGTGGGTCAGGTGGCGGCTGAAATAAAGAGAACAAAACCCCCAGAACCTTATAAAGGAAAGGGGATAAGATATATGGGTGAAACGATTAGGAAGAAAGCGGGGAAAAAGGCAGCTGCGAAAACCTAAAATAAAAAATGAAAAATCAAAAAAGAGAAAAAAGATATAGGCGTCATAAAAAAGTTAGAGCTAAAATCTTTGGAACCATTGATCGGCCTCGGCTTTTCGTTTTTCGTTCCAATCAACATATTTACGCTCAGTTAATCGATGATGACAAAGGTAGAACTTTAATTGCAGTTAGTGATCTAGAAATTAAAAAAACCCACACCAGAACAAATTTGGTACGGGAAAGACAAAAGACAAAAGTTGGGGAAGAAGAGGATAAAAAATCTCAAAAGCAAATGACAGCAAAATTATTAATAGCTTTTGAAGTCGGTAAATTAATTGCAGAAAAAGCTTTAAAAAAGAAAATTGGGAAAGTAGTTTTTGATAGAGGAGGGTTTGCTTATCACGGGAGAGTAAAGGCACTAGCTGAAGGGGCAAGGGAGGTAGGATTAAAATTTTAGATAATTATTTGCCAAATATGGCTGGAATAATTAAAGAAATAAGAAAAAGAGAACCTTCCTTCGCTAAGGCTAGGGAGGGCAAGGAAGAAATGGAGTCGAAACTTCTAGATTTGGCAAGGGTAACAAGGATGACAGCTGGTGGTCGTCGTTTTCGCTTTCGGGCAGTTGTGATAACTGGAAATAGGGCTGGGAAATTAGGATTGGGAGTAGCTAAAGGAGTAGATGTTGCTCAAGCAATAGAAAAAGCAACAAGATTAACCAATAAAAATTTAATTATTATCCCAATTGTTGGAGATACAATTCCTCATGAAGTTTATGCTAAATTTGGTCCGGCAGAGGTTTTGCTTAAACCACAAAGAAAAGGAAGGGGATTAGTGGCCGGTGGTACAGTCAGGGTAATTTGTAATTTAGCAGGAATAAAAAATATTTCTTCAAAGATTCTGGGGAGAACCCGTAATAAATTAAATAATGCTAGAGCAACAATTGAAGCTTTAAGAAAACTCAAAACTAATAAATAGATATTTATTCCATTTTTTAAATCTTATTTTTCATTATGCAATTGAACGATCTAAAACCAATCCATAAAAAAAAGAGAAGAAAAAGGGTAGGGAGGGGTGGAAAGCGTGGCACTTATTCTGGCAGGGGGGTAAAAGGCCAGAAATCCAGGGCTGGCAGGAGATTAAAACCGGTTATCCGAGAATTGATTAAAAAATACCCTAAGTTGAGGGGTACTAAATTCAAAAAGTGGAGACCAAGGGCGGCAATTGTTAATATTGAGGATTTAGAGAAGAAGTTTAGTATAGGCGAGGTTGTTTCTTCAAGAGCGTTGCTTGAAAGAAGAATAATTCGTAGAATAAAGGGGAGAATACCCAGAGTGAAGATTTTAGGTAAAGGAAAACTGACAAAAAAATTGATTATTGAAGGTTGCCAGTTGTCAAAACAGGCCAAAGAAAAGATTGAAAAAGCCGGTGGCACAGTGAAAATATCTAATAAATAATTCCTAATACCTGATCGAATTCTAATATTAAAATAACCAAATTTTAGAAATTAGTAGTTAGATTTTACTTTATGTGGTGGCAGAGAATAATTCAAATATTTAAAATTCGTGAGTTGAGAAACAAGATATTATTTGTTTTGGTAGTTTTTGTTATCTTCAGAATAATGGCCAACATTCCCATTCCAGGGATTCAGGCTGCTGAAATGAAAAAACTGCTTGAAAACCAGTTTTTAGGCTTGATGAATGTTTTCACTGGAGGAGCTTTAGATAAGCTTTCAATTGTAATGCTCGGATTGGGACCCTATATTACTTCAGTCATTATCTTACAGTTATTAACAATGATTTTCCCGCAGCTAGAACGTCTCTATAAAGAAGAAGGAGAGCAGGGTCGTCAGAGATTCAATCAATATGGACGAATTCTAACCGTTCCTTTAGCCGTTCTCCAGTCTTTCGCGATGCTAACATTATTCCAACGCCAAGGTATTATCACAGGACTCTCGCCAACTCTTCTTTTGACTTCCATTTTTACCATTGCAGCTGGTGCACTTTTTCTGATGTGGCTAGGAGAATTAATTTCCGAAAAGGGAATTGGCAATGGTGTTTCTCTCTTAATTTTTGCTGGGATCGTTGCTGATTTCCCTAATAATATCGGCCAGATGATTTTTGACGTAAGAAGTAACCCAGCTAAAACGCCATCTTATTTATTGTTTTTCGCTGCAGCTTTAATAATTATTGCTGGAGTGGTCTTAATCAATGAGGCTAGGAGAAATATCCCCGTTTCCTATGCCAAAAGGGTGAGGGGAATGCGACTCTATGGCGGAGCCTCAACCTACCTTCCTTTGAATGTTAATCCAGCCGGAGTAATACCGATTATCTTTGCTATATCTATCTTGCTTTTCCCAGGAATGATTGCTAGCTTTTTGGCTGGCGGAGGAGGAACTATGGGCAAGATTGCCCAGAATATCGCAAATTTCTTTAATCCCCAGACAAATCTTGTGGGTTATGCAGTTATATATTTTCTTTTAGTCTGTGTTTTTACCTTCTTCTACACTGCAGTTACTTTTGATCCGAAAGCTATTTCTTCAAATCTGCAAAAAATGGGAGGTTTTATCCCTGGAATTAGGCCGGGTCGAGCTACTGCCGGCTTTTTATATTATATTTTAAATAGAATATTGCTAATCGGAGCTCTATTTTTGGGATCAATTGCTGTTTTACCTTATATTGTCCAGGGAATTACTGATATTCAGGTTTTCGCATTCTTGGTTGGTGGAACATCATTGTTAATCGTTGTTTCTGTTGTTCTGGAAACTGTCCGTCAAATTAACGCCCAACTCCAAATGAGAGAATATGAAACCTTCTAAGGCTTCCATCCTTAAAGATGAGGAGACTTTCTAAAGTCTCCATTTTGCGAAATGAGGAGACTTTTTAAGGTTTCCATCTTTTAAGATGAGGAGACCTTTTGGAGTTTCCACTTACGATGAACAAACTTTCTAAAGAAAAACCAAGAATTGTTATATTATTTGGTCCCCCAGGATCAGGAAAGGGGACTCAAGCTGAACTTTTAACAGAGAAATTTAATCTTTATCATTGGGAAACTAGTAAAATTATTGGAAATATAATTGAAGAAGCAAGGCAGGAAGGATTCGTTAGGGTCGAGGAGAAAAAATATTATTTCGAAAAAGAAAAAGAGTTGCGCCAAGAAGGAAAATTATGGGATCCTCCATTTGTTACCTATCTTATTAAAGAGAAGCTTAGCGAGTTGGCGAAGGAGAAAAAAGGAGTAGTTTTAGCTGGGTCTCCAAGAACTATTTACGAGGGAGAAAGAGTTGTCCCTCTTTTAAAAAGACTGTACGGCATTAAAAATATTAAAGTAATTTTAATTAGGTTAAGCGAAAAGGAATCGCTTTGGCGGAATTCTCATCGAAAAGAATGTGAATTAATGTGCCATTCGATTCTCTACACAAAAGAAACAATTAGATTAAGAAAATGTCCTTTTGATGGTTCCAGATTAATAATTCGTAAAGACGATAACGCCGAAACCATTAAAGTGAGATTAAAAGAATACGAAAAGCAAACCTTTCCCGTAATCGCGCTCTTTAAGAAGCAAGGATTAAAAATAAAGACCATTAATGGAGAGCAATCAGTTGCAGATGTTTTTAAAGATGTTTTGAATGTTATAAAATCGAGCACATAAAAAATTTATGTGTTCCGAAAGAATGATAACCATTAAGACGCCGGAAGAAATTAGAATAATGGCCGAAGGTGGCAGAATTCTGGCAAAGATTATGAAGGAATTAGAAAAGGCGGTTCGGCCGGGGATTACCACTAAAGAATTAGACAGGCTCGCAGAGAGCCTTGTTTTAAAATTTGGTGGGAGATGCTCTTTTAAAGGCTATGATGATTTTCCAGCCTGCCTTTGTACTTCAATTAACGAAGAAATTGTTCACGCTGTTCCTTCAAATAGAATATTAGAAGATGGAGATATTATCTCTTTAGATCTGGGAATTTTCTTAAAAGGCTTTCATACCGATATGGCTGTAACCTTACCCGTTGGCAGGGTTGATCCAGAAACCTTAAGGCTGATAAGGGTCACAAAAAAGGCGCTAAAAAGAGGGATTAAAAAAGTTAGGCCGGGAAATACAATTGGCGACATTGGAAATACTATCCAAAGACACGTTGAATCACAAGGCTTTAATGTGGTTAGAGAACTTTGCGGTCACGGAATTGGCAGAGAACTCCACGAAGACCCGCAGATTCTAAATTACGGAAAAAGGCATAAAGGCGAAGAAATAAAAGAGGGTCAGGTTTTTTGTTTGGAACCTATGGTAACAGTAGGGGATTGGAAATTAAAAAAACCAGAGGATAGTTTCGGCTACAAAACTCAAGACGGCTCTCTATCATGCCATTTTGAACACACAATAGTCGTAACGAAAGACGGCCATCAGGTATTGACAGATTTTAAATGATTGATAATATATAAATCAGCACAAACCATATCACGGAAAAGGAGGCAAAGGTGGGAGTATTCCTTGAGTTTCAGACCAATGAAGAATGGCATTTCGACACCGGAAATGTTTGGGTAGGTTTTCTAATCACTACTGAACCCGAAGAGATTCAAAAGCCAGGCGAATGTATTGAATGCGGCAAATGGTTTCAAAGAGGAGAAAAAGTACACTCCGTGCGTAGCCGATACGTCTACCACGAGGTAAGTGGACACGAGGTGATTACGCCGGGAATCGGTCCGATCTGTCAAGAATGCTTTAAGAAAGCTCATTCAGAAGGTCAATTCAGAGAGGGGAGAATAAGGGCGCCTATTAGTTGAGCGCCCCTTTTTTGTTATTTATTTTTCTGTTAGAATAAAATAATATGCCAAACCAAATTCGTCTTTCAGTAATAATCCCGGCTTATAATGAAGAAAAGAGGATAACAAAAACATTGCAAGAAATTGATAGATATTTATCAAAGCAGTCTTATAATTACGAGATAATTGTCGTTAGCGATGGTTCGAAAGATAAAACAGCAGAGGTCGCAAAAAATTTACAAAACCAGATAAAAAATCTAAGAGTAATTGATAATAAAGAAAATCACGGCAAAGGTTATGTCACCAGGCAGGGAATGTTAGAGGCGAAGGGCGGTTATAGATTATTTACAGACGCTGATAACTCTACTTCAATTGACCAGGTTGAGAAAATGTGGCCGGAATTTGAAAAAGGCTTTGATGTTGTTATTGGTTCTAGAGATATTAAAGGAGCAGTTTTAGACCCTCCTCAACCTTGGCTAAGAAATATTATTCTGGGCGAGGGTTTTAAATTATTTAGAAAAATAGTTATTGGCCTTTGGGGGATAGAGGACACTCAGTGCGGTTTCAAAGGACTTTCAAAAGAAGCAACAGAGAGCGTGTTTCCGAAGTGTAAAATTGACCGCTTTGCTTTTGACCCGGAAATCTTAGTAATTGCCCAGAAATTAGGGTATAAAATTAAGGAAGTGCCAGTTTATTGGAAGAATGACCCAGATAGTAAGGTGAAATTTAAATCAATGGTGAAGATGGCTATTGATTTATTTAAAATAAGGTGGAATTCAATCAAGGGGCTCTATGGTAAAAAAAAGTCATAAACATTTAAAATTTCCTTCAGAATTAAGGCTAGACCTAGTCTCAAAAGACTGGGTTCTTATTGCCACTGGGAGGGCGAGGAGGCCAGAGACTTTTAAACAAGAAAGAAGAAAGGCGGAAGAAGGGAGCCAAAAGGCTTGCCCTTTTTGTAATATAGAGACTCAAGAACCCCTAACTGTTATTTTTTCCAAAGGTAAGAAAATATTTCCTCCAGCTGGAATCATCAAAAATTGGACCCCGTTAGAAATTAGAAAATTTCTAACGGGATGGACAACCATTTCAATTCCTAATAAATTCCCCGCTGTTATTCCTCATTCAAAATTAGATAAAAAAACTGAAGGAAATTTATACCAGACAATAAATGCTGTTGGTTTTCATGAAGTTGTTATTACTCGCGACCATAAAAAACAGCTAGCTCAATTATCAGTTAAGCAGATAAAAGAGGTGATTGATGTTTATCAGGAAAGATATTTAGATTTAATGAAAGATAAATTTGTAAATTATGTCTCCATCTTTTATAATCATGGCGTGGAATCTGGTGCAACTATTGCTCACCCTCATTCTCAAATTATTACTACGCCCCTTATTGATCCTGATTTAAGAAATGCTCTTTCAAATGCCGAAAATTACTTCAGAAAGAATAAAAAATGTATTTATTGCCAGATGAATAATCTAGAAAAGAAGGCAAAAAAAAGGATTGTTTTTGAAAATAAAGGCTTTAGAGTTGTTTGTCCTTTTGCCTCAAAATCTGCTTTTGAAGTGATTATTTCACCCAAGAAACACCTGCCTTATTTTGAGAGAATAACTGAAAAAGAGAAACGGCAGCTGGCTGAAGCCTTTAAGGTGGCCTTAAGTAAGCTTTATAAAGCCCTTAATGACCCGGCTTATAATTTTTATCTGCATGCTTCTCCATGTGATGGAAAAAAATACCCGTCATATCACTGGCATTGGACAATTTTGCCAAAAACTTCAACTTGGGCCGGATTTGAAATTGGGACAAGAATGGAAATATCAACCATTGAGCCGGAAAAAGCAGCTGAATATTTAAGAAAACAGTAGCTTATTAAATATCAATTAATCTTAATATAAACATCTATGAAACTTTTGGTGGTTGCCAATTGGAAGATGAATCCTCAGTCTCTGGTTGAGGCTAAATCTCTTTTCAAATCAATAAGTAGAGGCTTAAAAGATATTAAGAAAAGAAATTTAGAGGTGGTAGTTTGTCCACCATTCTTGTATTTATCAATTTTAGGAACTTCCACCTCTGCTCGCCGGGGGGCGAGCTACGGCGGACTCACCCTCGGTTCGCAAGATTGTTTCTGGGAGGGAAAAGGAGCTTTTACCGGTGAAATTTCGCCTCTAATGTTAAGAAATTTGGATTGCCAATATGTAATTTTAGGACATTCTGAAAGGCGAAGATATATTCCAGAGACTGATGAAAATATAAATAAAAAAATTACAGCTGTCTTAAAGTCAAAATTGAATCCTATTTTCTGTATTGGCGAAACCCAGGGAGAGAAAAACGGAGGGAAAACTCAAAAAGTTTTAAGTTCTCAGATCAGAAAAGGACTCAAAGGAATCGTAAAAAAAGAAATCAAAAAGGTGGTTTTTGCCTATGAACCTGTTTGGGCCATCGGTACAGGTAATCCTTGTTTGCCTGTAGAAGGGAAAAGGGTAATTGACTTCATCCGTAAAACTGTGGCCAAGATATACGATCGAAAAATTTCAGAAAAGATATCAATTCTTTATGGTGGCAGCGTTAATAGCCAAAATGCTGCCCCTTACATTTTTGAGGCTGGTTTCCAGGGTTTATTGGTTGGTGGAGCTTCTTTAGATGCGAGAGAATTTATCAGATTAATAAAAAATATTGCTCTTTATTAAAGTAGTTTTTTATGACCTTCGAATTAATTTTTGTTCTCCTCGGGCTTATTCTTTTTGAAATAATTACCAGCCTTGATAATGCAGTTATTAATGCTGATGTCTTGAACGCAATGTCAGCAAGAGCTCGGCGAAGGTTTCTGCTATATGGTATTTTTATAGCAGTTTTTATTATCCGCGGGCTATTACCAACTGTAATTGTTTGGATTTCAAATCCATCTCTTGGATTTTTCGGAGCATTCTATAATACTCTAAGTTCCAACCCCCAGATTATAGGACTTGTTGAAAAATCAAAACCGCTCTTGCTTATTGGGGGTGGAGTATATTTAATTTTACTTTTTTTACATTGGCTGTTTGAAGAAAAAAAAGAATATGCATTTTTCCTTGAAAGATTTATCCATCGTCAATCAGTTTGGTTTTATGCTTTGGCTTCTTTAGTTATCTTGCTTATTGCCTGGTTTTCCATTCAAAAGCCTTTTTTAATTTTTTCTGCTTTAGTTGGCTCAACAAGTTTTTTCATAACTTCAGGTTTTAAGAGGAGTGCTGAAGAGCAAGAAAAGAAATTCGTGGGTTCTACTGCAACAAATGTTAGCAAGATTCTTTATCTGGAAATTTTCGATGGAACATTCTCTATTGATGGAGTTATTGGTGCCTTTGCCTTTACTGTCTCTGTGCCTCTAATTTTGTTAGGGAATGGGATAGGCGCTTTTATTGTCCGTTATGTAACTATTAAGGGGACAAAGACAGTTTAAAAATTCCGTTATCTTAAAAATGGCGCTATGCACTCTGTCGGATTGCTTGGTTTGGTTATGATTCTCGAGAGTTTCGGAAGAAAAGTTCAATTTTGGGTTCCTTCCATAAACACAATCCTTATTATTGTTGTATTTTTCTTTCTTTCCTACCGAGCCTTAAGGTCAGAGGAGAAATGATTATAATCTTTCAGAAAAAAGCTTGATTTCTTTTCTGTTCTCTGATATTATCCAATGATATGGAAAGATTCCAAAAAGGCTATTTTTTTAATCCCAGTCGGGGGAATCTGACTGCTGACCAAGTTATCGATGAGGTAGTCGATTATATGAGACAAAACCCGGAGAAGTTTTATGATGTTATTGTTGGCTGCGATTCTTCTTCTGGAGAAAATCCTGATTTTCCAGTGGCAGTCGTTGTTTTAAAAAAGGGTGAAGGTGGGAGATTCTTTCTAAAAAAAATTAACTATCAGAATAAAAGATTTTACAATTGGCACCAAAGAGTTCTAGAAGAAGTTTTATTATCTTGCGACTTAGCCTTATTTTTAAAAGAAAAACTAGTAAATAAAATAAATTCCTCCAATTTAGATCTTAATTATCAGTGCCGGTATATCCATGCCGATGTTGGAGAAAATGGTCAAACTAGGGACATGATTAAAGAAGTAGTTGGCTTAATTAAGGGCAATGGTTTTGAGCCGAAAATAAAACCCGAAGCCTATGTTGCTTCTTGCGTGGCTGATAGATATTCGTAATATACCAGAATAACAAATAATTAATATTATCGGGCCACTTTAAAAGTGGCTTTTATAAAATATAATGGCAAAAACAAAAAGGCAAAAAGTTGTTGTTGCTGTTTCCGGCGGCGTTGACTCTGCAGTATCTGCTGCCTTATTAAAAAAGACTGGCTTTGATGTGATAGGAGTTTTTATGAGATTTTGGCAGGACCCTTTGACTAAAGGATGGAACAGATGTTGTTCTCCAGAAGCTGAAAAAAGAGCAAGACTGGTAGCATCTTACCTCAGAATACCATTTTATGTCTTTAACCTTGAAAAAGAATTTAAGAAAAGAGTTGTCAATTATTTTCTTAAAGAGTATAAGGCAGATTCTACTCCTAATTCCTGTGTTGTCTGTAACAGAGAAATAAAATTCGGCCTATTTTTAGAAAAAGCTTTGGCAATGGGGACCGATTTTGTGGCAACTGGCCATTACGCCCGCCTCCGGCGGGAAATCAAAAATCCCAAATCCCAAATCCCAAATTTTCGATTATTCCGAGGAAAAGATAAAGAAAAAGATCAATCTTATTTTTTATGGCAGCTTTCCCAGAAACAATTAAGCAAGATTATTTTTCCTTTGGGCGATTTGACCAAAAAAGAAGTAATATCTCTTGCTAAGAAGCTAACCCCCCCAGTCTTAAATGCAAAAGAATCTCAAGAAGTCTGTTTTATCAAAACAACCATCAATGATTTTCTAATAAAATATTTGAAAGGAACAAAGAAAGGAAAAATCCTTGACTCTAAAGGGAAAACCTTAGGCATTCATGCTGGTTTACCTTTTTATACGATCGGCCAAAGGAAAGGAATAGGATTAGCTGGAGGTCCTTATTATGTTCTAGATAAAGACCCGAAAAGAAACATATTAATTGTTAGCAGGAATAAAAGAGATTTAGATAGAAGAAAATTAATAGCCGGAAATATTAATTGGATATCTGGAAAAAAGCCAAGATTGCCTCTTAGGGTCAATGCGAAAATTCGTTATCGCCATAGGCTAGCTTCAGCTATTATTAGAAAACAACAGATAAAAAGAGGGAAAGAGAATTTAATTTCGGTAGAGTTTAAAAAGCCTCAGCGAGCCATTACTCCTGGCCAATCGGTTGTTTTTTATAGAGGAGAAGAAGTTTTAGGAGGAGGGATAATTAAGTGTTAAGATCTGCTGGCTTTAATTTTATTTTTTTGTTATTCTTAAAATAGAAAAAGACTTATGGAAAATATGCCAAAAGAAAAATTAGAGGAGTTTTCGGAGCTTTTAATAAAGTTAGGTAGAGAAATTGAAGCAAAATTATTAGAGAAAAGAAAGCTAGAAGAAGATATTAAATATAAAGAAGACCAAGCCCGGAAATTAGAGAAAGATGTATTTACTGCCAAACAAAGGATAGCCCGTCTATCCACAGAGCTGGCAAAATTAGAAGAAAGAAGGAAAAAGTTCGAAGAAGAAAAAATTCTTTTAGAGAAAGAGAAAGAAATCTCATTCTAAGCTTTTGAGGAATTTATAAATTTCTATCTCAAAATGCGATCCGATGATATTCGTAAAAGATTTTTAGATTTCTTTGAGAAAAATGGACATAAAATTGTCCCTTCTTCTCCGCTTTTGCCAACTGACCCCAGTGTCTTATTCACCACAGCAGGAATGCAACAATTCAAAGAATACTATTTAGGGAAACCTTCTCCTTATGGCAATAAAGTGGTATCTTGTCAGAAATGTTTTAGAACTTCTGATATTGAAGAAGTTGGAGACGATACGCATTTGACTTTTTTAGAGATGTTGGGAAATTTTTCTTTTGGCGGTTATTTTAAAGAAGAGACAATAAAGTTAGCTTACGAGTTTCTTTTTAAAGAACTAAGATTACCGCTAGAAGATACTATTTTTACAGTCTTTGAGGACGACCCTGCAAAAGATTTAAAGCAAGCTGTTCCGGCTGATGATGAATCAATCTTAATCTGGAAAAAACTGGGAGTTTCTGAAAACAAGATTAAAAAATGCGGTAAGGCCGATAATTTTTGGGGTCCAACCGGTGAGGAAGGTCCTTGCGGCCCAACAACAGAAATTCATTTAAATGGTACCGAGGTTTGGAATTTAGTTTTTAATGAATATTATCAGGATAAAAATGGAAAATTAACTCCTCTAGAGCAGAAGGGAGTAGATACCGGAATGGGTTTGGAAAGATTGGCTATGATTATTCGGGGCAAAAATTCAGTCTATGAAACTGATCTATTTAAACCAATAATTGAAGAGATAGGGAAGCAGAGTGGATACCAGTATAAAATTGATTCAAAATTCCTAAACACAAGAGCATTCAGAATAATAGCAGATCATATAAAAAGTTCGGTTTTTTTAGCTTCGGAAGGTATTTTACCTTCAAACGTTGAACAGGGATATATTTTAAGAAAATTGATAAGAAGATCAATTATTTACGGAAATATTGGGCCAAGAAAATTAAGAGACTTTTTGATTCCATTAGCGAGTAAAGTTATCGAGATTTATAAAAGCGTTTATCCAGAAATCAAATCAAAAGAAACTGATATTCTGACTATAATTCAGAATGAAGAAGAGAGGTTTGAGAAAGTTTTAGAGGACAGTTTAAAAAGAGCGGAAAAAGTTTTTGATTGGTGGAGTAAAATAGGATTACAAGATATCAGAAACACAAGAGAATTAGCAGAGAAAGCCTTCTTTTTAGAGCAGAGTGGAGGTTTGCCCATAGATTTATTCGTTGAAAGGTTAGAGAAGTTTTGGAACGAAGAAATTATTTTTAAAGATGATTTTCTAGTTTTTGTCAAAGAATTACGCAAAAAACATCAAGAAATTTCCCGGGCCGGAGCCGAGAAGAAATTCGGTGGAGTAGGGAAGGAGGCAAATTACGAATCAGTAAAATTACATACTGCTACCCATTTACTTCATCAAGCTTTAAGGGAAATTTTAGGTGTCCACGTTAAACAAATGGGTTCAGATATCACGCCAGAAAGGCTTCGTTTTGATTTTTCTCATCCCCAAAGAATGACAGACGAGGAAATTAAAAAGGTTGAAGACATAGTCAATCAAAAAATTAAAGAAGACTTAGATGTCAAAAAGGAAGAGATGAGTTATGAAAAAGCAATTGAATCTGGCGCCCTAGCTTTTTTTAAAGAGAAATATCCAAAGACTATCAGCGTCTATTCAATTGACAGATTTTCAAAAGAAATTTGTGGCGGTTCTCACGTAAATAGAACTTCAGAATTAGGCCGTTTCAAGATTTTAAAAGAAGAATCATCTGGTGCTGGAATAAGAAGAATTCGAGCCATTCTGCAATAGATAATAATTGCGTCTTTTAAAATTTTTTGATCCTTGATAGAATATAATAATGAAAATAGATTTTCTCTGGAGTCAGAGAGAGAAAGATAAATATTTTTTAGCTTTGGATTTTGGGACTCAAGTATTGAAATCCTTAATTTTTAAAAGAGAAGGAGAAAAAATTGTTATTCTTGGAGCGATTTCTGAGACCTTTGAACATCCCGAAATGTCTGATAAGCAATATTTCCAGCCTGAATTAATAAAAAAGATCTTGACTAGAGTAATTCAGAATTCTAAAAATCAGGCGGGCGTAAAAAAAATAGAATATATACTCTTAGGATTCTCCTCGAATATTCTAAAGAGTAGGATTTCCATAAGGAATTTTAATAGGAATAATCCGACAGAAAAGATCCAGGAGAAAGAAGAAGGGGAGATAACAAAAAAGATATTAGCTATTACCCGACAAGAAATTTCTCATACAATTTCTCAAGAATTCGGAATTCTGCCGTCTGATATTACTTTCATTAATTCGAGAATCCTCGAGATTAAAAATGATGGCTATAATATTCCTCAATTAAAAGGATTTTCTGGCCAGAACCTAGATTTTAGGATTATTAGCACTTTCTTGTTAAAATATTATTTGGGAGTTATCATTAAAGTCCTTAAGGATTTGAATCTTAAAAATATCAGAATAATTCAACCAGCTGAGAATTTAAATGTATCTATCCAGGATAAAAAGATTAATGGTCTTTTTCTTGACATCGGAGGGAGTATGACTCAGATACTATTATTGCGTGATGGAGAATTTCAGGTGATGGATGAATTTCCATTAGGGGGAGAGATTTTCACCCAACAATTATCTGAAAAACTGGGAATAACAAAGGCAGAAGCAGAAGATCTTAAAATTAGATATTCTAACAGGCTTTTAAGCGAGGAAGTAAGAAGTAGAATTAAAGAATTTCTTATAGCCCCGACTCAAAGTTGGTTCAAAAATCTGAATAAAAAACTTAAAAATTCTAATATATCCCAATCAAAAGGACTATTATCTTCAAATATTTTTCTTTTAGGAGGAGGAAGTCAATTATTGGAGATTGAAGATATTCTGGCTAACGGTAATTGGGACAGCCAAAATTTCCCAAGCAAACCCAGAGTAAAAATTATTTCACCGAACGATCTTAAGGGTATAGAAGATAAGACTAAGAAAATTAATAATCCCCAATATGTTCCTCCTCTGTTAATTTGCTATGGCTAAGACTCCTCCACGAAAAATTTTTGATATTTTACCGCCGGAAAGATATAAAAAGGAATTGCCAGAGATAGAAAAAGAAAAGGCTGAAAAGTTGAAAAAACCTTCCAGATCTTCAAAGAGGGTATTTTTACTAATTGCTCTTATTTTAATTATTGCTATCTCTCTTTCTTACTTTTTCTTTCAAAGGTTGACTCTGATCATGTGGCCAGAAACCCAAGAAGTTTCTTTCAGCGAGAAAATAATAGTTGATAAAAATCTTAAAGAGAATAATTTCCTCTCTAAAACTATCCCTGGAGAGCTTTTTAGTAAAGAACAGGTAACTCCTCAGGAATTCAATTCATCTGGCAGGACCTCAAAAGAGACAAAAGCAGGGGGGGTAATTCGTGTCTATAATGCTTATTCTACTTCACCCCAGGCCTTAATGGTAAGAACTCGTTTTGTATCAGCCGAAGGTAAATTATTTCGTTCTCTTGAAGGAATAACCATCCCTGGTGGAACTTATGAGGGGGGGAAATTACAAGCCGGTCTTTTAGATGTTAAAGTCGAGGCTGATCAACCTGGTCCAGAATATAATATCGGTCCTTCTACCTTTTCGATACCGGGATTTGCTGGCACCCCAAAATACACTGCTTTCTATGGAAAGTCTTCTGAACCAATGAAAGGGGGTTCAAAAGGAGAGGGGACAGAGGTTACTCAAAACGATTTAGATGAGGCTGAGAAAAGAATAACCGAAAAGTCACTAAAAGAACTGGAGTCATCATTAAAAAACTCTCTCTCTGGAGACTATGTCTTATTAGAGGGAGCCACGAAGAAAGAGAATCAATCTCCAGTCTTTTCAGCTAAAGTCGGCGACGATACCAGTAGTTTTACTGGAGAAATTAAGGGGACCATAAAGGCTTTGGCGTTCAAAAAATCAGATTTAGAAAAGATTGCCAAAGATCTGATTATTGCTAAGATTTCTCAGGATCAGAAATTAAAAGAAGATAGTCTAAACATTAAATATTCACCAGAAACTATTGACCTGGAAGGAGGAAAAATGATTTTAACCCTAGATATTTCATCTACAATTTACACTGATTTTAATAAGGAATCCTTTAAAAGAGAAATCTCGGGAAAGACAGTGGCAGAGGTTGAATCAATTCTAAAGAGCAATTTTAATATTAAAAGGTTCGAAATTAATATTTGGCCGCCTTGGCCAAGAAAATTTCCTGAAGATCCAAGGAAGATAAAGATTGAAGTGAGGCTCTAATATTAATCTTGTGCTTTTTGGGGTTGACTAAATTAAGATAATTTGATATCCTATATCCCGTCAGAGATAACCTTTATACTTGATGATAATATATTAACATTAGCAGAAAAGATCTCTAACGGGATAGATAATTATTTAATGGAAAATAAAGATAAAAAAGCTTTGCGAAGAGAGGGGCAGGTTATTGAAAGTTTACCCTCTACTCACTTTCGAATAAAATTAGATGACGGACAGGAGATTCTAGCCCATCTTGCCGGGAAATTAAGACTGCACAGAATAAGGATTCTGCTCGGAGATCGTGTAACGGTAGAAATCTCTCCTTATGATGACAAAAAAGGCAGAATAGTATATAGGGGGAAATAGAATAAATAGAAATTGCTAAGACCAGAAGCCGATTTTTTTATTCTTAAATTCTAGTTTAATTATGAAAGTTAGACCATCAATTAAGAAAATTTGTAAGGATTGTAAGATTGTTAGAAGAAAAAGACGCATTTATGTTATTTGTAAGAATCCCAAGCATAAACAACGCCAAGGTTAATTTTTATTTCTAAATATGCCGCGAATTGCTGGGGTAAACATCCCCGATAAAAAACAGATATTAATATCTCTGACCCATATTTATGGCATAGGCTTACCTTTAAGTAGAAAAATTTTAACTTCGGTCAAGATAGATCCTTATAAAAGAGCTTCTCAATTGACTGTTGATGAAGTTAATAAACTAAAAGATATTATTGAGAAGAATTATAAGATAGAGGGAGAATTGCGGCGAGAGATAATTTTAAATATTAAAAGATTAAAAGATATTGGTAGCTGGCGGGGAATTCGTCATTTAAAAGGGTTACCTGTTAGGGGCCAACGGACAAAGACTAATAATAGGACTGTTCGGGGCAATGTTAGAAAGACAGTGGGATCAGGCAAGAGACCACCGTCAGAACCAACCTAATAAGAATAAAACAATGGGGAAAAAACGCATTATAGCTAAAACAGAAGAAGAGCTTCTAGAAGAGCGGGAAAAAACAGAAAAAGCCTTTAAGAAAGAAGTTAAAATTGAACCTTCAAAGAAAATAAATGAAGGTAAAGTTTATATTGCTGCCTCTTATAATAATACAATTTGTACTTTGACAGATAGCCGAGGAAATGTTTTAGCATGGGCATCAGCTGGCAACATAGGTTTTAAGGGGACGAAAAAGGCTACTCCTTTTGCTGCTTCTCGAGTGGCTGAGAAACTGGTAGAAAAGGCTAAAAAATTAGGATTAGAAAAAGTTGAGGTTCTGGTTAAAGGTATTGGATCTGGTCGAGAATCAGCAATTAGATCTTTAGCCGCACGCGGTTTAGAAATATTAGCTATAACTGATATAACTCCCATTCCCCATAATGGTTGTCGTCCTCCTAAAGTAAGAAGAGTGTAAAATTTGATATCCATAAATTTTTATAAATGAAATTATATGATTGATTCAAAATGTAAAATTTGTAGGAGAGCTGGCCAAAAACTTTTTTTAAAAGGCGAAAGATGTTATACGCCAAAATGTGCAATTGTTAAGAGGCCATATTCTCCCGGTAAAAAAGGTAAAAGAAGGGTGTCTTCTCTTTCTGAATACGGTAAGGAGTTAAGAGAAAAACAAAGACTTAAAAATTGGTATAATTTAAAAGAAAGCCAATTAAAGAAATATATTAAAGTGGTTTTGAAAAGGAGAGGAAAAGCTGAAGACCCAGTCAATATTTTAATTAAGAGATTAGAAAGTCGTCTAGATAATGTTGTATTCCAAATGGGTTTTGCTAAATCTCGGCCTCAGGCTAGGCAATTTATTTCTCATGGCCACTTTCTTATTAATGAAAAGAAGATTAATATCCCAAGTTATCAGTTGAGACAGGGAGATAAAATAAGACTGAACCCACAAAAGGCCCAGAGAAAAATCTTTCAGAATATTTCTCAAAGTTTAAAAAAACAAAAATTGCCTTCATGGCTGAAGTTGGATATTGAAAAATTGGAAGGTGAAATTGTTGGAGGGCCATCAATTCAAGATGTCTCTCTGCCAATAGAAATACCAGCTGTTTTCGAATTTTATTCAAGATAAAAACCTGACACTAATACACAAATTATCACGAATGACACAAATAATTATTAGTGACATTGGTGTTTTTTAGTGTATTGGTATCGAGTCATATGGTTTCTTTACCATTAAGACCAAAATTAACTGAAAAAAAGGGGAATCGCGCCACTTTTGAGATTGAAGCTCTTTATCCTGGTTACGGCGTTACTATCGGTAGTGCTTTAAGAAGGGTTTTACTTTCCTCGCTGCCGGGGGCCGCAATTACTCAAGTAAAAATGAAAGGGGTTCCTCATGAATTCTCAACAATCCCTGGCGTTCTAGAAGATGTAATAAATATTATTTTGAATTTAAAACAGTTAAGATTTAGACTCTTTACGGCAGAGCCTCAAAAAGCAACTTTGAAAGTGAAAGGAGAAAGAACAGTTAAGGGTTTAGATTTTCAATTACCATCTCAAGTTGAATTGGTAAATAAAGACTTTCCTATCGCAACTTTAACTTCAAAATCAGCAGACTTGGAAATGGAGATTCAGATTGAAAAAGGTCTGGGATACGAACCAGTCGAGAGAAGGAAGAAGGAAAAGCTACCAATAGGTGTTATTGCCATAGATAGTATTTTTACACCAATTAGGAGGGTAAGCTATCAGGTTGAGAATATGCGGGTTGGCGAGAGAACTGATTTTGACAGATTAAAATTAGAACTTGAAACTGACGGGACTATTTTGCCAGAGGAAGCTTTTTATCAAGCATCAGAAATCTTAGTAAAACATTTTTCCACATTAGGCGAGACTTTCAAAAAAGAAGAAGTTGCGCCTAGACCTAAAAAAGAATTAGCCGTCGAAGATCTGACTAAAATTAAAGTTGAAGATCTAAAGATATCTGCTCGTACCCTTAACGCTCTCTTAAAAAATAATATAAAAACGGTGAACGGAATTTCACGTAAGAGCGAGGAAGCTTTATTGAATCTTGAAGGAATGGGAGAGAAAGGAATTAAAGAGATAAGGCGAGTCTTAAAGAAGTTTGGCCTGGAATTAAAACAAAGCCAATAGTTTCTATTTCAAAATGCGAAAGCGTAAAAAAGGCAGAAAATTCTCAAGAAGAATACGTGATCAACGCAAAGCCCTACTAAAAACCCTAGCAGGCTCTCTTATTTTAAATGAGAAGATTAAGACTACCGAAGCCAAAGCTAAAGAAATTTCTAGATTTGTTGAAAGATTTATCACCAAGGCAAAAAAGAATAGTCTGCATTCAAGAAGATTACTTGCCAGATTTTTCCCAAATAATTTAGTTAAAAAAATGGTTGATGAGATTGGGCCACGATACAAAGATAGAAAAGGAGGTTATACCAGGATTATTAAATTGGGCCCACGAAAATCAGATGGTGCCAAGATGGCCATAATTGAATTAATAAAATGAGAGATGAAAAACGTAAAACCCATACTATAGATGCCTCGGGTAAAGTTTTGGGCAGGTTGGCTACCCAGATTGTAATTTTATTGCGCGGCAAGAATAAACCTGATTTTTCTCCCAATAAAGATATTGGTGATTTTATTATTGTGAAAAATATTAAAAAGATTAGATTTACAGGTAAAAAATTCGATCAAAAGAAATATTTTCGTCATTCAGGTTATCTGGGCGGTTCAAAAGAAATCCCCTTAAAGAAGCTTTTTGAAAGAGAGCCAGGTGCGATTCTAAGAAAAGCAGTCTGGGGAATGTTACCCAAAAATAGATTGAGGGCAAAAGAAATTAAGAGACTAAAGATACTTAGTGAATAAAAAGTATTGCCATTTTTATTATTTATGCCGAAAAAGAAGAAAAAAGATAATTTAAAAGAGGCTAAGAAAGAAACCAAGAAAGAAAAGCCAAAGCCGAAGAAGACAGAAAAGCCAAAGAAGATTTTAGCTAAGCCAGAAATTGAGTCCACTCTTAAATCCTCTCGGTATTGGGAGGCAATTGGCCGAAGAAAGACGGCTGTTGCCAGAGTTCGTCTTTTAACTCGTGGAGGAAAGGAAATTTTAGTTAATGAAAAATCTTATCAGAAGTATTTTCCAACTCTAGATCTTTGGGAGATTGTAACCGCGCCTCTTAAGAAAATGAAGTCTCTTGAACGCTTTCAGGTCATAGCCAGAATAAAAGGCGGTGGAATTCATGCTCAGGCAGAAGCTCTAAGCCACGGAATATCCAGAACCTTAGTTAAATTTAACCCTGATTTCCGCAAAAGATTAAAAAAATCAGGATTTTTAACACGAGATTCCCGGATGCGGGAAAGAAAGAAATTTGGTTTAAAACGTGCCAGGCGAGCGCCCCAGTGGGCAAAGAGATAAAGGTTTGATAGAAATTGAAAGGGCCTCGTGCATTGCACGAGACCCTGGTGGTTATACAGTTTAGGAAAGCCTGCTCTCGAACCCGGGCGCAACCTTGATGATTACCGGCCCGAGCGCCTCCAGTCCATCGAGCTCATCTAGCTTTCTGATGAGCCCTTCTGCTCGGTCTGCCAGAGGTGCATACCGAGATGGAATATATGCGCTCAGAAGCGGATATTTGCTCTCGAGCCGAAAGACTACTTCCCCAAACTGGCTTTCGTCAAGACGCCTAAGCGTTTCCAAAAGGACCTCTTTGGTAACCACCTTGTCACCTCCCTTTCTACCTCCATTATAGCATATTTACAGAAATTGTCAAATTTCCGAACAAGGTCAAGCGCCCCAGCGGCAAAAACGGTAATATGCCCCGTAGGAAACCAGAGGGATTTTCGTGGAAAAGAGAATTGTTAAAATATTTTCTACCAAAAATCCTGGGTTATCTACAGGGCCGTGGATTGTATATTATTTAAAGTGTTAAAAATAGTATCAACTGAAAATATTTAATTTCCTACGGGGGTATGTTGAAAGAATTAATTGATAAATTTTATTTAGATCAGCAGAGAGATAAAGAACAAACGCGTTTTTACATTTCTGATATTGGGAAGTGTTTCCGGACAGTCTTTTTTAAATTTAAAAACGCACCCAGAGAAAAAATGGATGCTCGAATGTTAAGGGTTTATGAACGTGGAGAATATCTCCATAGAAACATTTTTAATATTTTGTATCGCCTTAAAATTGGGATAACAACAGAAGTATCTATTCCAACTCAAGAATTAGTTGCTGGCAGGGCCGATGCTATAATCTGTATCAGTAATGAAAATTATGTCTTAGATATCAAGAGTATTAATAGCATGATATTTAAGAATTTAAACCAGCCTAAAGAAGAGAACACTCAACAGCTTCAACTCTATCTCCATTATTTTAATATAAAAAAGGGGATATTGCTTTATATTGATAAAGATCAGCAAAATATTAAAGAGTTCATAATAGACTATGATCCAGCCTTTGTGCAGTCACTTTTGAACAATCTAAAAGATCTTAAGTCAAAGATTGATTCTAATATTATTCCGGATCGTCTTCTGGACTATCCGCAAAACTGGCAATGCCAATACTGCCAATTTAAAGAAATTTGCGCTATGGCAGGAAAAAAAGAGATAGGCTGGGATGATTTTAAGAAAAAAATTGAAAAATCAAACCTCAATTAAATTTTAGTAAATTAATAATTGGAGGCCCCAAATGCCGCCCCTTGTTTAAGAGAGTAGAAAGACAGCCCTTAAGGGGCTACTTTTATTTAATTAATTTCTCTGAAGAATATAAATTTCCCTCGCTTAAGATATATAATTTTTCATCAGTTTCATTCCAAAAAATTTTAGGATTTTTAAAGTCTGCAAGAGTATAGATATTTAATTTATCCCTATCGTCAGTTTCTACTATCTTTATTTGATTTCCGCTATTAAAAATCAGATAATGGCTTGTCCACCAGAAAAGATTATCAATTTTCCCTGAAAAACGAGTTAAAAATAATTTTTCATTTTCTTCTTTTTGAGGTTGTTCCTCGACTTTTTTTAGAAAGAAAATCCAAATTTCAGAATCTGCAAAATAGGCTGCCCTTTTTAAATCAGGGGAAATTTTAGTATCTTTTACTCCGTCTAAAACCTTTTCTAAAGACTGACTATTGTTATTAAAAAAATAAAGATTATTATCTTCTTCTAGAAAAACCTTCTCTTCTGAAAAAATCATAACTTTATATTTTATTCCTTCTCTCAAAGAAAAAGGCTGGAGATTTAAGTCAGCAATTTTCCCTCCAGAAAGATCAGACTGAATAATAAAGCCATCTTTATTTAGCCAGAATAGATTTCCATTATAGATTTTGTAGCTGAGGATATCATCTAAGACAGGGCCCGTAACCTCTTTTTTATTATAGTCAGCTGAAAAAAGACTATTTCTTTCTGTTCCTTTCTGGATAAAAAATATTCTTTGGGAATTATCGGGATTAAAAGAAACCTCTGTAATATTCCCATTAATAAAATCAAGAGGGATAGGTTTTTTATCTCTATTCAACTCAAGAGCAAAATATTTGCTCTCTTTATTAGTAATTTCTATTAAGATCTTCTTTGAGTCCTCTGACCAATTTAGGTTAAAAGATTTAATCTTTTCTCCTTCTTTTAAAATATCTTTATCCAACAAAAGCAGAGATTGATTATTTTTTTCAAGATCAAGGATATCTAACTCCCAATTCTTCTCCATGGCTTTTTTCAAAATTGCTTTTTTCCCATCTGGAGAAAAAAAATAATCTCCAGTCTTATCCGCTAAAACCTGAAATTTTATATCATTAGGAACTAAAAAGATATTTTTCATTTCGGTAGCTATTTCCTTTTCTATCTCTAGATTCTTCTGCCAAGAGTAATATCCGTTCTTCTTCACCTCAATTTTATATTTTCCGGGTAAAAGGCCGTCAATAAAAGCTGTTCCAAATAGAAAATGGGTTTTCTTTGCCAATTTGTCATCGAGATAAACCATAGCTCCATAAGGCCAAGCTTTTATAGAGAAAGCTCCTGTCTGAATGACCTTTCTATTTTTAAAATCAAAGCGATAACCCTGAGAATAGAAAATAGTAGCCGGAGTAACCAGTATGAAAAATAGGGCTAATAGAAAGAATAAGAAGAATCTTTTTCTTCGTGTCATATTAGATCGATCTCCTTTATTTTAACAAAAATTATCTTTTTTACCAGTTATGGGCTTGCTATTTAGCTACTTTTGAGATAGTATGTAAAAGAAAGAAATATGGCAGAGAAATTTATAATTCACGGGCAAAAAAAATTAACAGGCCAAGTTGATATTTCTGGTTCAAAGAATGCTGCCGGGGCAATTTTATCTGCCACCCTATCAACCGAAGAAGAATGTACTATTGATAATTTACCCTTAGTTGAAGATGTTCTAAATCTCCTAAAAATTTTGGAAAAGATGGGAACAAAGATTTCGTGGCAGACAGATAGAATGATCAAGATTCGTTCTGGTCCAGATGTTAATCCTGATAAAATCGACCCCGAATTAGTCAGTAGATCTCGGATTCCTGTCCTACTTATTGGCAGTTTATTAAGCCGATTTCCAAGTTTTAAAATACCCCAGCCAGGAGGTGATCGAATCGGACTCCGACCAATTAGTACTCATTTGGCAGCGCTTGAGAAAATGGGTATAGAAATTTCTCAGGAAGGGAGTTTCTATCATATTCGCAAAAAAGGCCATCTTTCGGGATCGGAAATCATTCTCCAGGAATTTAGCGTTACAGCTACAGAAAATCTGATGATGGTAGCAGTAACGGCCGAAGGGGAAACCATAATCAAGGGAGCAGCGGCCGAACCTCAAGTCCAGGATTTAGGTAAGCTGTTGATAAATATGGGTGCTAAGATTGAAGGCCTGGGAACTCATACTCTTTTTATTGAAGGAGGCCAAAAATTAAGGGGTGCTTCGCATAAAATTATTCCAGATCTCTTAGAGGCTGGAACCTTCCTAGTCGCTGGAGCTATTAGCCAGGGGGAGGTTGAGGTAAGAGGAGTTATTCCTTCGCATCTTGATATTTTTTTGGCAAAATTAGAGGAAATGGGATTGAACTTTGAAAAGAACCAGGATTCTATCAGGGTTAATTCAACTCCCGCCTTAAAATCAGTTAAAATCCAAGCCTTACCTTATCCTGGTTTTCCAACCGATCTACTTCCAGTAGTTGTACCGCTTTTAACCCAAGCTCAAGGAAAAAGTTTAGTTCATGACCCATTGTATGAGAGTAGATTTAATTACATCCAAGAATTAAGGAAAATGGGAGCCGATATTGAGGTAGTTGATCCACATCGGGCATTTGTTTTCGGTAAAAGTTCTCTTTCTGGTTTAAGAATTGAAAGTTGGGATATTAGGGCTGGCGCTTCATTAATTATTGCTGGTCTGGTTGCCAAGGGGGAAACCACAATTGAAAATATTTATCAAATTGATAGGGGATATGAGAGGATTGAGGAGAAATTCAAGAAATTAGGAGCAGACATTAGGCGTGTAAGCGTTTAAGATTAAAAATAGCTACGATATTCAAAATTTTTACGACTAAAACAATTTAACTTTTATTATGTTATCCAAAAAAATTGGCATTGATCTGGGAACTTGTAATTCTTTAGTATTCCTTCCCAAAAGGGGAGTAGTCTTAAATGAACCATCAGTAGTGGCAGTTTCCTTGTCAGAAAACAAAATTTTGGCTGTTGGCCAAGAAGCCAAAGATATGGTTGGCCGGACACCAGATACAATTAGGGTTTATCGGCCGCTTAGAGACGGAGTAATCGCTGATTATCGAGTCACCCAGGCAATGCTAAGATATTTCATTGAGAAAACTGGTGGTGGATTCCGCCTTTTCAAACCTGAATTGATGGTAGCTGTTCCAGCCGGTATTACCTCAACTGAAAAAAGAGCAGTTATTGAAGCAGGCCTGGCAGCAGGAGCTAAACAGGTTTTTGTAGCTAAAGAGCCTATTTTGGCTGCAATTGGCGCTGGAATTCCCATTAATGCTTGTTCAGGTCATTTGATTATTGATATTGGAGGAGGAACTGCAGAAGTAGCAGTTATTTCTCTGGGAGGGATAGTTACTTGTAGTTCTGTAAGAGTGGCTGGCGATAAAATAGATTTGGCGATTTCAGATTATATTAAAAAGAAATATAATTTAGCTATTGGTGATCAGACTGCTGAAGAGATAAAAATAAAAATCGGGACAGCTTTACCAGAAAAAGATGAAAGATTTCTTGAGATTCGGGGACGCGATCTGCTCTTGGGTCTCCCACGAACAATTAAAGTTTCTTCAAACGAAGTTTCTGAAGCTATTTCTGATGTTCTTCGTGATATTATCCAAGTGATAAAAAGAGTTTTAAGAGAGACTCCGCCTGAATTATCAGCTGATATTATGGATAAAGGAATGGTCCTTTCTGGAGGGGGAGCCTTACTAAGGAATATTGATGGATTAATTGCCAATTCTACTGGTGTCCCTTGTTTCGTTGCTGAAGAACCTCTCTTTTGCGTTGCCCGAGGTACGGGGGTGGTCTTGGAAAATCTAGAAGTATATAAAAAAAGCATAATGTCGAGAAAATAGATATGATAATTGGCCACCAGAAACAGTGGCATTTTTTAAAGAAGAGTGCCGAACTCTCAAGAATTTCTCATGCTTATCTATTCTTTGGGCCAGCCCAGTTGGGCAAAAGGACTTTAGCAATAGAATTCATTAAGTTTCTTGACTGTCAGGACCCCGATTATACAGTTAGACCATGCCAAAAATGTCCAGCCTGTCAAGATATAAAAAAAGGTCAGCATCCAGACCTTATTTTTATTGGACCTCTAATAAAGGAAATACAGATCTCTCAAATTAGAGAGCTTCAATGGAAACTATCGCTTCGGCCTTCTATAGCTTCTATTAAGGCTGCAATTTTAGATCAGGCACATCTGATGAATTCAGAGGCTCAAAGTTGTTTTTTAAAGACCCTTGAAGAGCCCTCTGGTAAAACGGTTATAATCTTAATTACAGAACATCCAGAACTTCTTTTCCCAACCATTATTTCCCGCATACAAAAAATTAAGTTTTTCCCTCTCTCTGGTTATGAAATTGAAAGTTATATTAAAAAACAGGGGATTTCTCCTAAAGAGGCAAAAAAGATAACTTTTTTTTCCTCTGGGAAACCGGGTCGGACTATTAATTTTATTTCAGATCCTCAAAAGTTGGAAAATCAAGATCAGAGAATAAAAGAATTAACCCAGATTATTCAGTCTGATTTAAATTATCGCTTTCAGTATATAAAGGATTTAGTGTCTCAAAAACAAAATTTGAAAGAGGTTTTAGATATCTGGTTAAGATATTTCAGGAATATCTTATTAACAAAGATTAATAATCGAGAGCCCTTAATTAATATTCAAAAAAATTATCCCTTAGTAGAATTAAAAAAAATTATTAACACTATCACAAATATAGATTATTTATTATCTTCAACTAATGTTAATTCACGTTTAGCTTTAGAACAGATAATTCTGGAATTATAGAAGAGAAAATAATATCATTTTAAATAATCCATCGCCTCGTCTCAGGAGATGGATTTTATGTTAGAATTAAATAATTGGATATGGGCATTAATTTTTACATTCTGCTAATTATTCTTAGCTTTACCCCAAGCTTCTTTTGGCTGCTCTTTTATTTTTATTATTCTCCCCGTTTTACTACCCCCCGGAGACTATTGATAGCATTATTTTTCTTAGGCATGGCAGCTGCAATTTTAGCTGTTTTGATTGAAAGGGGAATCTTTCAGATTCTGCCCGATTCTATTTTAAAGACATTTGAAAGATATTTCTTTGGTATTCCGCCATATCAACTTAGAGATGTGTTGATAATATTCTTTTTAATGTTTTTCCTTGTAGCACCGATTGAAGAAATTATTAAATTCTTGATGATCAGAATAGTTATAAATAAAAAACCCCAATACCTGAATCAGATTATTGATGGGATAAAACTCGGAGTCGTCACTGGTTTGGGATTTGCGGTTATTGAAAATGGAATCTATTTTTTACAGCCCCTTTCTGTAAATGATGTTTCTCTTCTCTGGAGGTTATTCTTGCTCCGTTTTTTTGTTTCGACTCTTGGCCACTCTCTTTATACAGGAATTATGGGTTATTACTTTGGCTTGTCTAATTTTTATAAACTATACAGTCGGCGTTTCCTTAGAGAGGGTATTCTTTTGGCAATTTTTGTCCATGCGATTTTTAACTTCTTCCTTTTAATCAATCTAGGATTCTTCTCGATTACAGTTTTGATAATTTTCCTCTTGCTGATGTTCAAATGGTATCAAGATCGAAGAAATCTAGAGAACTATATAATTAAAGGTCAACTAGGATTCATTCACCCGCCTTTATTTTCCGAAAGATCTGAATTTGAGAGCATTTTAGCTAAAAACAAAGTTACCTATGAGTTTATCAAGAAACTTAATCTCTGCCCCTTTTGTTTAAGAAAACAAGACCCAAAACAAGACATTTGTTCTTATTGCGGGGGAAAATTAAAAAGAGAAAAATAATTTTTTAACTTAGAATTTGAATCTCATGAAAAATTAAAACAGGCCTTTAAAGCCTGTTTATTTTTTATGTTTTTAGATTTTTAAATCTCAGGGATTAGTGCAGCTCTTCCAGAGATATTGTTTGAAAAGTAAAACATCTAAAATATTGACTGAGCCATCAGTATTGAGATCATACCTTTTATCATAAGGAGCAGGTGCAAGTTTTGGTTTATACATTAAGACATCTAAAATATCAACTGACCTATCATTATTAATATCGGGTGGCCAGGCAGGATCATTTTTGTCATCTGGGCAGGCATCAAGAGGATCGGTGCCGATATATTGCTCAATAGCATCAATGAAACCATCATTATCAGAATCTTCGCCTGCTTCCTTCACTATTATATTGATAGTCTCTTCATCGTACAATTCACCATCGGTTATAGCAAAGGTTATTTCATAATTTCCAGCCTGATTAAAATTAGGTTGCCAGGAAAAAATTTGAGTCATAGGATCGAAATTAGCTCCATCGGGTAGATTTATCACCGAATAAGTTAGGGTATCACTATCAGGATCAGTAGCTGAAATAGTGAATTCTAAGAGTTGCCCTTCATCAACTGTTTTGTTGCCAATTGAAGCTAAGACTGGTGGTCGGTTGGGAATGAAAACAATATAAGTTGCTGAAGCAGAACCGGTGTAGGTTGGAGCAGCTTTATTCGAAGCCCCGACGCTCACATTATAAAGATCCTCGGAAGCACTGGCGGCCGAAGTAACACTCAAACTGGTTGAAGCTGAACTGACGGGGTTAATAGTAAGCTCGTTTGATGCTAGAGAAGATGACCAACCAGAAGGAACCGAAGGAGTAAGAGAAAAAGTTGCTGGATCACAACCGTTATCATTATTGGTGACAGAAATATTGTAAGTCAGGGTTTCACCCGGCGCGCTTGATTGACTGGCTGGGGTAATGGCAACAGTCGGGTTGGCTCTAGTACAGATAGGAGGTTGGCCTAAATTAATTTCAACCGAAAGACTTGAAGCAGTTTTGGAGACAGTTCTAATGGTAATCCCATAAGCGCTGTCGGTAAAGGTCTTCCCCACTTCTAAGGCAGAATCAGACCGATCATAAACCTCATTACTTTGGGACTCGGGCGTGGTGTCAAGAAGATAGCTGGTATACGCTGCTATAAGATCGGGCCAACTCGGCCAAGGGCGAATTGGATAAGGATAGTGAATCAAAGCGCCATTGGTTGGATTGGGGCTATAAGAGAGCCAAAAGTTATAGTCTTTATCAAAACCAAGAAGCTGACGGAATTCTAAATAAAGCCAGCTAATTGTTTTTCCTGTTCCATCTTTATCCCTGGGAATCTTGATAATTTTGGGTCCGGCGGTAGCAGTTTCAAAAGGCTCAATTGTATAAGTTCCGGAAGTTGTGACAGTAATAATATTAGAAGAATCAAGCCAGCCAAAAGTTTCTTTATGATAAGCATTAAAATGGCCAAGCGTTGCTACCCCCATAACATCAAAGAGGTCGCCATATCCAATGTGCGTACAATTACCGCCATCCTGAACTCGCACTCCAATTACTTCGGGACCGCAATCCCATGCATCTCCTTCGAGAATGTCGCCAAGGTTGTGGCCAAGTTCGTGAGCAGCAATATGAGCGACATTGGAAAGGTATTGAGCAGACATCCAGGCATGAGTAACCGTGATTTCACCATCAGGGCTTGTATAAGGAATATTTGGGCCTGGGAAGGTTTCTGTGCCGCTGGCTATCCCACCAAACCCACAGATAGAAGATGAACTGGGAACAGCATAGATAATGTGTTTGTAGTTCTGGAAGTTTATTTCGGGGTCAGCAGCTTTAAGTGCCTCAACTTGAATAAGACCGAAATGTTCAGGTTCGCACTGATAAGTTATCGGCAAGGTATACCAGCCAAAAACATCGCCAGGAATTGAGAGTTTGTTGTAAGATACTTCTTGGTAATAGGGATCAATCTTGGTGGAAAGTTCATTTTGAACCTGGGCCTTGGTCACTGGCTGATTAGTATTATCTTGAAAATTAACTAAAATAACTGCCAATCTTTGTTCTCCTAAGGCGCTGCCATTCTCAGATGCTAAAGCCCCCAAAACACCTGGAACAGAGGTCTTAATCTGGAAGCTCTCTTTTTCATTACTATCTAAGGCGATTTTATCACCAAGCATTACTCCCGAAACATTTACCTTTGTGCCAGAAAGTAGTAAGGGCAATTGTTCGGTAGGATAAAGAGAAAACTTCGTTGCCCCCACTCTTAAGAAATAAAGCATTTTGCTCTCTGGCGGTTCAATAGTGTCGACAATTAATACTGAAAAACTTCCTTCCAGAGAGGCCTCTTCCTCGAGATTAATTTTAACTTGAGAAGGAAATGATTCTCTAATTTCTAAAGGAATTGAAAATTTAAGAAACTCTCTTGGATTTTTTTCTATCAACGAAGAGAGAATTTCTTTTCGGGTTTGGGAAAGCTTCATCATAGAATTCATTATCTCCCGTTTCTTAGACGACGGCGCTTTATGATATTCTCGTCTTAGCGATAGTAGTCTTTTAGTCACATTTTTGGCTTGCGCAACCTTGTCTATAGGTTTCTCAACCAAGGGGATTTGTTTTTTTTCCGGAGCTAACAAAAAAGTCAGCAATTGCTGACCATAATTGGTGAAGATAAAAACAACAGCGATTATAATCAAAACACCTAAAATTGCAAAAATAAACTTCCTGTTCGGCAACTCTTTATTTAGAAGATTTTTGTAATGATTAGACATAAGTTAATCTCTTTCTTGTATCTTATCAAACTAAAAGAAGGAGACAAGATCCCAAAAGAGACATTTGCTCTTATTGCGGAGCTAAATTGAAGCGTTGAAATAATTTTTTTTAAGGAAATATCGAATTAAAAAATCAAAAAGCAGGATTTCAGCCTGTTTTTATGTTTTTAGATTTTTAATCTTAGAGATTACTACAACTCTTCCCAAGATATTGCTTGTAGAGCAAAATGTCAAAGACATTGACCGAGCCATCAGTATTGAGGTCGTATCTTGGATTATTCCCTCCAAGCTGGTTTTTATACATTAAAATATCCAAGGTATCAACAGTCTTATCATTATTAATATCAGGAGGCCAGACAGAATCAGAAGAATCATCGGGACAAGCATCCAGTGGATCAGTGCCGATGTAGAGTTCAACATCATTGGTGAAGCCATCATTATCCATGTCAGCTGAACAAGGTCGGTTGATGGCGATGACTGCATTGAGAACCGGACCATCAAAGATACCGTCTTTATTCGTGTCCCCTATTTTATAACCGCCTGCATTGTTAAAGCCTGGACCGTAATCAATAATTTTATCTTGATTTAGGTCCTTAGGTGTAATTTTAAGTAGAGTAAGGCCGGAACCTTTGGCTTTTAAGGTTATCCGCGCCAAAACTCCGGAACCCGTTTCTACCGATTGATAAGCAGCCGTATTTTGATCGACTAGGGCTACCAAAGAATATCCCTGATCATTGTGAATTTCGGAAAAATTGGCAGGCGAGCTTCCCGAATTGGCCGTTAAAAGCATATTCGGATTGATACTGGTTACTTCAATTAAAGAACGGTCGTATTCTAAAGAGACGCCTTGCGAAGAAATAAGATTTATATCTTTGATGAAAAGGTCGACATTGGTTGTCTGCCCTGAACTTAGCGAAACACAACTATTGGTGGGGCCTAAGGAGGTGGCTGTATTTCCCGAAGTATCTGTGTCAATACCAACTATCGCCTTTTCTTGGACTTCAACTTTTTGCCAGCTAACTCTTAGTTGGGCGGAACCAGCATTATCGTGCCATAAGACTCTGACTGGTTTCTTTCCTTCAAGATAGATCAAGCCTGAGGTGTAGGAATTATAGCCACTTGATTGATATAAATCAGTCTGAGTCCGATAAATATCATAAGAACCAACCAATAAATCGGCGGCATCATCGGAAGCGACGGTAAATTTATAATATCCTGGTGCAAAATCAATCAGGCGGCGGAAAGAAGCGGAAATATTATCCGGTAGGCCTCCATAGATAACTCCAGTACCCCAATTTAAATCAAGAAACTGAGAAGTTGTATTTGTATCTGAACCGATAAAATTAGCCGGATTTATTTGTCCCTGATAATAACAAGTATACCATTTGTCTTGGGGAAATATCTCTCTTGATGAGCCGCCGTCACATTTTAGGGGAGAGGAGTAGGCCACTTCAATATAGGGTTTATTGGTACCAGTTGGCGAAGTATATCGTTCTACCTGATTGGCCCCACCTGAATATTCCCATTTCAGGGAAAGGGTTTTGTCTAAATTGTAATCTTGTTTAAGGTCTGGGGTAATATCTATCGATCGCCAACCAGATGTCCCCGACGGCCAGGATGAGATTTGATTTTCAATGGGCCAGTTCCAAAGACTATCTGGCGAAGAGGCTGAGCTTGACCAAGAATCATTGGTTATGTGGTTTAGGCTAATAGTGGTTCCTGAATCGGATCCCTCGGTATAGAAATAAAAGGTAGCTTTGGTAATGTTTTTGCCTGGAGGAATATCAGAAATGTTAAATTTAATTAAGCTTTTCTGTTGGCAGTAACGGTTTATAAGGGAAGTTCCTTTGTAGGCGCTGTACTCTGGAGTGGTACCGCAAGGGTCGCCTGAACGTCTTCTTGCAACCCTTACCCAGTCTAGAGCTTTATCGGAAGAAATAGTAACAGTGGTTTCGCCAGGAGAGCCTTTAACTTGTTTCGGGGAATAAAAGAAGGAAATAAATAAAAATAAGCCAAAAACACCAACTAAAGAAGCTACACTAAGAAGTATAAGTAAGCCGTGCTTGTTATTGCTTATCGATATAGGGTTTAATTTTGGCATAATTTTTTATTGACTATTTTATTGCAAAATAATTGGCCAGGTTGTTTCATCAACGTCATATAATCCACCATTTTCTCCGGCAGTGAATTTTACATTAAGATAATAGGCTCCCCGACTGGAACCGTGGCATTCATATCTTTCCCGGTAAAGTATCCATTTTTCGGCATTTCCGGGCAGATCAAACGTCTCAGTTCCGGGAAGAATTTGTTGCTCCCGCTGTGAACACCCTGAAGGTAAGTTAGTAATTGTAAGTTTTATATTGGCTGTCTGGTCTTGATCAACTAGACTACGGACCCTGGCAATAACCCAAAGATATCTACCCTGTGTATCGTTTATTGTAATCGGAGCGGGACCATTTAGTTGGAACCAATCAATATCGATGGGTGGTTGGGTGTCTACCACCCCACCAAAATCAGTGGTCCAGTACCAACCGTAAGTGGAACTCGCATTGTAAGCGCGGCCGATACCAATTACCCGAAAATTGGAATTAAGCATATTCCCATTGTGACCTGGTGAATTTTTCCATACATCAAAACAAGCTTGCGCGGTCTGACAACCAGCCGCTAGGTTCTCACCGCACCAGGTGTTATACGCTGCGCAATCATAGCCGAAAGCGGCCATACGCTGAAAGGGGTTTCGGCCTAGGGAATCTGTATGGCTGAAGTAGTTATAATCGGCCATATCTTGGCTCATCCAATCGGCCGTGGCTGTCAACGTTGGGGAAGGAATAAGATCTGGGGACAACCCGTTGGCTCTTCGATAATTATTAATCAGGGTCAGGAATGCCTGCTCTTCAAGATCAAGCTGGGCTTGTGTTCTAGACTCGGCAGCGATACTTATTCTTTCTACGCCAGAGGATGATGGCGTAAAACTTGGTCCCGCAGCGGTCCCTATTTCAACTCTTTCGGGCGGCTGAACTAGAGTAAGCAATCTGTGATCAAGTTTCCAGACAATGACTCCCCAGGTTACAACAGCTATAATCCCAAGAAGTAAAAAAAAGAACCACTGAGGATAATGCTTTTTTATGAAAAGATTTTGGTTAAGGTTAAACATAAAAATCTTCGTTTATTATATAAATATTTTTCTTAAAATACAATAAAAGTTATCCACATATTTTAAAACAAAAGAGGCAAGATACCTTGCCTCTTTTATGTCCAACATTAAATTAGTGGAGCTTAAAAGTTTAGGGTTTCCCAGGTTTTATAAAACAGGGGATGCCGATAATTGGTTCATTCGAGGGGCCTAGGATCTTATCAGCTGCCCAAACAATGTAGAGTTGACAAGGGTTTTCGTCTCTTTCAGTGAAGAAATCAGCTGTACTAGGAAGAATTCTATTATATTCCTTCCAAGAAGAGGCCTTAATGACGACCAGGAACATCGGGATATTTCCCTGGTAACTGACAAAGAAATCTTCTCCTTGCCAAGGGATTGGTGTTTTTTTGCTAATTCTGGTATAAGCCCTAGCTGTTTCATTAAAAAGACTCTCAAAGTTTTCACAGGGAAAAACTGAAGACCTTTTTTGTGAAGGATATTCCTCGGTTTGAGTTGTATCTAAGGAATTTTCTCCAGAATCTAATCTGAGAAATACACCAATTACTATTATGATTAAAATGGGAAAAAGAGCGGTAAAAAGAACTTTCTGAACCAAGATACGCCTCCTATTACTCTGGGTTTAATCATTCTTCTGAATTATATCATATAGTTTTTTTAGTCAAGATCATGTGGTAATGTATACAGACATTTGGCGGTTTCTATCAGGATAGATTAATATCCTGATATATGTGTGTATCTATGCCAAAAACATTGAAGAAGAGAGGTTAAGATGGATATTGCCCATATATAATAAATAAATTAAATTAGTAGATGTTGCTAAAGTATGTCCATGTATGTAGTAAAAGGTCATTTGAAAGATAAAAAAAGTTTACCATTATTAAAATTAATAGAGAAAGATTTAGCAAAAAAAACAAACCTCTTGAATCTTTGGTTCTTATTATTCTTTTCTAAAGCTCGACAGAAAATTGAAATTCTGATATATTAGAATATATTAAATGCCATATCAAGAGATTATTGATAAAATAAAACCTGAACTGGATAAAGTAGTCAATTTTTTGGAAAGGGAAGTGGCTAAAATCCGAACTAGTCGCGCTTCCCCTTCCCTAATTGAAGATTTAACTGTAGATTGTTTCGGCCAAAAATTCCCCTTAAAACAATTGGGGACAATTTCATGTCCCGATCCCCGTCAGATTGTTGTTCAGCCGTGGGATAAATCTTATATTGAATCAATCGTGGCGGCTCTTTCTAAATCATCTCTGGGCACAGCTCCTATTGTTGATAAAGATTCAGTGAGAATTTCTCTTCCAAAATTGAGCGAAGAATACCGGAAAGACCTTTTAAGAATTTTATCAACAAAGGAAGAAGAAGCAAAAAAAACAATCAGACACTGGCGGGAAGAAGCTTGGTATAAAATTCAAGAAGAATTTAAAGAAAAGAAAATTAGAGAAGATGATAAATTTAGGGGAAAAGATAAACTTCAGGAATTGGTTGATGAATATAATGAAAAAATTGAAAAAGTAGGAGATAAAAAGAAAAAGGAGATATTGGAAGGTTAAAAATTAACTAATGAAATTTTATGATTATAATCATTATAATTGCTTTTCTTAGTCTTATTGGCTTGATAGTTTTACATGAGTTCGGCCATTTTATTATGGCTAAGCGTTTTGGGGTAAAGGTTGAAGAATTTGGGGTTGGTTTGCCCCCAAGAATTTTTGGAAAAAAGATAGGCGAAACAATTTATTCTTTAAATTTCTTACCATTTGGTGCTTTTGTTAAGCTTTATGGAGAAGAAGAGACCGTTTCAGATACTAGGAGTTTCAGTTCAAAACCAGCTTGGCAGAGAGCCTCTATCGTTTTAGCTGGGGTAGTTTCTTTCTGGATAATTTCAGCAATTTTGCTAAGCGTTGTCCTTTGGTTGGGTCATCCACAGGCTATATCAGATGAAGATAGCCAGAATCTTATTAATCCAAGAGTTCAGATAATAGCTGTCACCAAAGATTCACCGGCTGAAAAGGCAGGTTTAAGGCCCGGAGACGCAATTGTGCAATTAATTGCCGATAGTCAACAATTAGGAATTAACAAGGTTATAGAAATCCAAGATTTTACTAAAAGACATGAAGGAAAAGAAATTACTTTGACAATTGAAAGAGGTAGACAGATCTTTAATACATCGTTAGTTCCCCGGGCCAACCCGCCACAAAATGAAGGAGCAATGGGGGTTGGTTTAGCCAGGACAGCAATAGTTAAATATTCTTGGTATCAAGCGCCTTGGGGGGGATTGACAGCAACCTTTAATTTAACAATTTTAATTATTAAGGGTTGGGGAACAGCTATTTCTAATTTAGTTAGGGGCATTCCTTTGCCAGGCGGAGTTCAGATCGTAGGCCCAATAGGAATTTTTAATCTTTTGGCAGATATGAGTCAATTAGGGATAAGCTATTTCCTGAATTTTATTGCAGTAATCTCCATTCACTTAGCTTTAATTAATGTTCTACCTATCCCCGCCCTTGATGGAGGGAAATTTCTTTTTTTAGCAATAGAAAAAGTTAGAGGGAAACCTATTCCCCAAAAAATTGAACAAAGAGTTACCGCCGTTTTCTTTATGATGTTAATAGCTTTAATGGTTTTTGTTACCTTCAGAGATATCCAAAGGATATTTTAAATCTATGAGGCAATCCCAGCTTTTTACAAAAACCCTAAGAGAAGTGCCAAAGGATGAAAAAAGCATAAATGCCCAACTCTTGATTAGAGCTGGATTTATTAGAAAGTTATCAGCAGGAGTTTATACTTTTTTGTCCCTAGGATGGCGGGTGCACCGGAAAATTGAAGAAGTAATAAGGGAAGAGATGGATAAAATTGGCGGCCAAGAAATTTTTATGCCGGTTTTGCACCCAAAAACATTATGGGAGGTTACTGACCGCTGGAAATATCCGGAGATGTTTAAGCTAAAAAATCGGAAAAATAAGGATTTTAGCCTTGGTTGGACTCATGAAGAGGTTATTACACCACTATTTAAAGAATTCGTTAGAACTTATAAAGATCTGCCAGTTTATGCCTATCAGATTCAGGATAAATTCCGCGATGAGTTAAGGGCTAGATCGGGATTACTCCGAATGGCTGAGTTTATAATGAAAGATCTTTATTCTTTCCATCAAGACACGGAAGACTTGGATAAATATTACGATAAAGTTAAAGAAGCATATTTTAAAATTTTCCAGAGACTGGGAATAGGCGAAATGACATATCTGACTTTAGCTTCAGGTGGAGCTTTTTCTAAATATTCCCACGAATTTCAAACAATAACTCCTGCCGGTGAAGATAAAATATATCTTTGCAAAAAATGCAACTTGGGCATTAACCAAGAAATAATAAAAGAGGAGAAAAATAAATGCCCTCAATGCGGAAATTCGGGCTTGAAAGTAGAAAAATCAATTGAAGTTGGCAATATCTTCAAATTAATGGACAGATTTTCAAAGCCAGTTGGCTTAACTTTTTTTGATAAAGATGGAAAAGAAAAACCAGTTTTGATGTGTTCTTATGGAATCGGGCTCGGAAGATCGATGGGAACGATAGTAGAAATTTGGCATGACGAAAAAGGAATTATCTGGCCAGAGAGCGTAGCGCCCTTTCAAGCCCATTTGATACAGATTGAGAGTGATTTAAAGATTAAAAGAGCAGCTGAGAAAATATATCAGGATTTACAAAGAGCTAATATAGAAGTATTATACGACGATAGGGCAGACAAAACACCAGGGGAAAAGTTTACTGACGCTGACTTAATCGGGATACCTTATAGAATAGTAGTGAGTACAAGGACCATATCAAAAAATTGTGTAGAGATAAAAGAACGTAAGAAGACGCAGATTAAGCTAATTAAAATAAATTCTCTAAATTCATATTTTTGTAAGATATGCTAAAAAGATTTTTTTCTTATTTTTCAGAAGACATTGCTATTGATCTTGGGACAGCAAACTCTTTGGTTTACGTTAGGGGAAGGGGGATTGTTATCCAAGAGCCTTCGGTAGTGGCGCTTAATCAAAAAACTGGTCAGATTGTAGCAATTGGAGATGAAGCTAAAAAAATGGTTGGAAGAACTCCTGCCCATATTGTTGCTACACGTCCTTTGGTTCAAGGTGTAATTTCTGATTTTGAAGTAACAGAACAGATGCTAAGATATTTTATTGAAAAGGTTCATCAAAAAAAGTTTATTTTAAATCCCCGGCCAAGAGTAATTATTGGTATTCCTTGTGGCGTGACTGAAGTTGAAAAGAAAGCTGTGACTGATGCAGCTAGGAATGCCGGTGCCAGAGAAGTTTTTTTGATTGAACAACCAATGGCCGCTGCTATAGGAGCCAAACTGCCAGTACAGGAGGCAGGGGGTAATTTTGTTGTTGATATTGGCGGAGGGACAACCGAGGTGGCAGTTATTTCGTTGGGGGGAATAGTTTTATCAAAAAGTTTAAGAATAGCCGGGGACCAATTAAATCAAGATATTATTAATGCCGCCCAAGAAGAATACAAATTGGCAATTGGCGAAAGAACGGCAGAAGATATTAAGATTGGGATTGGATCTGTTTGTTCGTTAAGAGAGAAAAAAAACAGTCCGATGAGGGGAAGAAATTTAGTTACCGGCCTCCCTGAAGAAATAATAGTTTCTGATGAAGACATAAGGAGGGCGATGGAAAAATCAATAAAATCAATTATTAATGAAATTAAAACAACAATTGAGGAAACTCCGCCCGAATTATTGGCAGATATTATGGGAAGAGGAATTTATTTAGCTGGTGGAGGAAGTTTATTGAGGGGGCTAGATACCTTGCTTAACAAAGAAACGAAAATCTTAGCTAGAATAGTTGACGATCCAATTACAGCCGTTGTAAGGGGGGCGGGACAGGTCTTAGAAAACCTTGACGATTTGGAAGAGGTTTTGGTAGAGAGTGAATATTTAGAACCCCCAAGATAATACCCTCCCCGATTAACTTTTTTTTCTTAAAATATGATCTCTAAAGAAGAAGTAAAACGAATTGCCAGGTTGGCCAGGCTAAGGATTAAAGAGGGGGAAGAAGAAAAATTTCAAAAGGAACTCTCTTCTATTTTAGACTATTTCGCTCAACTTAAAGAAGTTGATATTTCTGACGTTGAACCAACCAGCCATTCTGTTTCAGTTGAAAATGTAATGAAGGAAGATAAACCTAGAGAAGAAAAATTGGAAGTTAGAAAAAGGCTGATTGAACAAGCGCCAGATAGAAAAGAAGAATATATTAAAGTCAAAGCCATATTCTAAATCCAATGGAGCTTACCGAGTTAACAATTACCCAAGCTCATGAAAGATTAATTAAAAAAGAATTTTCAGCTACTGAATTAACTAAAGCTTTCCTGGGTCAGATCGAGAAAAAAGATAAAGATATTTCAGCCTTTTTAACAATAACTAAAGAAATAGCACTTTCAAAAGCGAAAGAGATCGATGAAGCCATATCAGAAAAAAGACAAATTCCATTTTTAGCTGGTATTCCAATGGCGGCCAAAGATAACATGTTAGTTGAGGGAGTAAGATGCACAGCCGCTTCTAAAATACTCGGTAATTATATTTCTCCTTACGATGCCACTGTTATTAAAAAATTAAAAGAAGAAGGGGCAATTATTCTGGGCAAGACTAATCTTGATGAGTTTGCCATGGGTTCTTCAACCGAAAATTCTGCTTTCTTTGTCACAAAGAACCCCCATGATTTAAATAGGGTGCCGGGAGGAAGCTCGGGAGGTTCGACAGCAGCTGTGGCAGCTGATTTCTGTATTTATGCTTTAGGCTCTGATACCGGCGGCTCTATTCGCCAGCCTGCTTCTTTCTGCGGAGTAGTTGGTCTAAAACCTACCTATGGAGCAGTTTCTCGTTATGGTCTGATGGCAATGGCTTCATCTTTAGATCAAATAGGCCCAATAACAAAAACGGTTGAAGATGCTGAAATTGTTTTTAAAGCAATCTCTGGGAAGGATCCCCTTGACTCTACTAGTATAGGGTCTCAGCCAGTCAATCGCTCAGTCACTAAATCGTTCAATGATTTAGTGGTCGGTGTTCCTAAAGAATATTTTATAAAGGGGATGGATCCTGAAGTTGAAAAAGTTATCCGAGACTCAATTAAGGAAATTGAGGAGGCTGGAATAAAAATTGAAGAGATAAGCCTGCCACATACTAAATATGCTTTGGCCTGTTATTACATAATTATGCCTTCTGAGGTTTCAGCCAATCTGGCAAGATATGATGGAATAAAATATGGATATTCCAAAATGGAGAACCCAGAATCTAAAGCTCATAGCCTTTTAGATGTTTATCTGGAGAGCAGGGGAGAAGGTTTTGGCAAAGAGGCAAGGAGAAGGATTATGCTCGGGACCTACACTCTTTCTGCCGGCTATTACGAGGCTTATTATTTGAGAGCTCAAAAAGTGAGAACTTTGATTAAAGAAGACTTTGAAAAAGCTTTTAGAAAAGTAGAACTTATTTTAACACCGGTTTCGCCAACTCCAGCTTTCAAAATCGGAGAGAAGATTGAAGATCCCTTAACCATGTATCTTTCTGATATTTTTACTATTGCCGTAAATTTAGCTGGTTTGCCAGCCATTTCAATTCCTGTGGGGAAAATTAATAATCTACCAGTCGGCCTTCAAATAATTGGCCGCCCCTTTGAAGAAAATAGAATCTTTGAATTAGGGAAAATTTTGTAAAAGATTTATTAAACAAATATATGCCCCATATTGTAAACTTAACCAATTATTTAGCAGCTATTCAGTCTAGCGGGCTTCTTATTTTAATAAAAATTATTTTTGTCCTTCTTACTCTAATTTTTATAATTGCCATTGGCTATTTTTTGAGAGAAAGTGGTTATCTCCAAATAAGATTATTTCAAGACGTCTCTGAGTTTTTTAATTTCAAACCTTATGGGACAGCCCAGATTAATAAGAAATGGCAAAAAGTTAGAAACCGTTTGGAACTTCAGTCTGATGCAGAGTATAAATTAGCTATTATTGATGCAGAAGATATCTTAGATGGTGTTCTGGGGAGGCTGGGTTATAAAGGAGAGACTTTGGGAGATAAATTAAGAATACTCACTCCTGCCCAACTTTCTAATCTTGATAAACTCTTAGAAGCACATCAAATTCGTAACAATATTGTCTATGACCCTGATTATCGTTTCTCTCTGGATCGGGCCCAGAGAATTTTAGAAGTTTACGAAAAAGTCCTCCAAGATTTACAAGCGCTTTAAACCGATCTTGAATTTTTGATAAAGGCGGTGTAAAATAAAGCGATTACGACGCGGGGTCCAGCTAAACTGGACATCAACCGCGTTTGACGCGGGGTAGTGGAGTAGTACCATGCCAGGCTCATAACCTGGCGGCGGCCGTGCAAATCGGCCCCCCGCAACATTTTTAGGCCGGTGGCCCGTTAGAAGTGGCGATATTTCTCTAATTTTTCCAAAGAAAATCGTTTTGTTTGTCTTTAAGAAGATATCCTTAAAATCTCGGAACTTCTAACGGGCCGGTGTAGCTCAGTGGTTAGAGCAGGGTCTTCATAAGGCCAAGGTCGCTGGTTCGAATCCTGCCACCGGCATGGACCCGTGGTGTAGCCCGGTTTAACACGTCTCCCTGTCACGGAGAAGATCGCCGGTTCAAATCCGGTCGGGTCCGCAAAATTTATTAAAACAACTGCGGCGAAATTTCGCCGCAGTTGTTTTAATATCTTACTAATTGAACAGATATTGACACAGTTTCTTGAAGAGAGATATAATAAAAGTGGTAGTTCTTGAAAGCTTGTTTCCGGAAGTGGCCGCACCCCCTTCTTGAGAGGAGTCTCAAGAGCTACCATAGCACTTATCAATCGTAGCTCTTTCTCCCGACTCCAGAGCCTCTCATTTGAGAGGCTTCTCTGTTTTTATATCTAAATAAAATTAACTTGACAGTTTCTTTTTGAACTGATAAAAAAGAAATCAGGAGGCAAGTTTCTTTAAAAACTGAATAGGGAATAACTTGGAAGGAGAGAGAACGTGACCGATAGGAATTGTCGGAAAATGCTGAAAAGAAGATGGATGAATGACCTGTTTGTCTGTGTTGGCCTTGACACAGATTATTGCCAAATTCCAAAAGCAGCTCATAAGGGCTCGGCTGTAGAAACAATGCTTTTTTTCAATTGTGCCATTGTTGATGAAACATTTGATTTAGCCTGTGCTTACAAGCTTAACATTGCATTTTATGAAGCTCAAGGGTTCATGGGGCTTTCCGCTCTCAACCGAACGACAACCTATATTCGAAAAGTAGCTCCAAAGGTTCCAATTATCTTGGATATCAAATGTGGTGATATTGAAAGCACAAATTTAGGTTATACCCAGGCAGCCTTTTTCACCTATGGAGCAGATGCTGTTACTATAAACCCTTATCTAGGAGGAGAGGCGCTTCAACCTTTTCTCAATTTTGAAGATAAATGTATTTTTGTTCTCTGTCGAACATCAAATCCCGGAGCCGGAGAATTTCAAGACCTTTTAATAAATGGCGAGCCGCTCTATCAGGTGGTTGCCAGGCGAGTAGCTACTAAATGGAACGAGAAGGGTAACTGCGGGGTAATAGCAGGTGCCACTTATCCTAGAGAACTAAAAGAAATCCGGAAAATTGTTGGCGATATGCCGATTCTTATTCCTGGAATTGGGGCTCAAGAAGGCGATCTAAAAGAGACGGTTAAGTCCGGTATTGATAGTAATAATCAAGGAATAATTATTAGCTCTTCACGGAGAATTATTTTTGCTTCTCAGGAATCTGATTTTGCCAAAGCCGCTCGGCAAAAGACACTTGAACTTCATAACATGATCAACGATTACAGATAATTAATGGGGAGGGGGAAATGGCTACAAAGATAGAGAAAGAAAGATTCCGTGAGATGGTAGAAAAATGGGCGTTGATACGAGGTGAAGTAACATTAGCGTCTGGAGAAAAAAGCGCATATTATTACGACCTTAAAAGGGTTATCTTGAATCCCAAAGGAGGATATTTAGCAGGGAAGTTGGTACTCGACTTGATACCAAGAGAAGGCATTAGTTGCGTCGGAGGTTATGGCTTGGGTGGTCAACTGCTGGCATATAACGTAATGTTGGTAAGCGGGTTGGAAAATAGACCTATTGACGCTTTCTCTGTTCTAACAGAGAGTCAAATAGAAGAAGATGGATTACAGCTAGTTGGTATTTTTTCCGAAGGCGACGTAGTCGCGTTTGTTGAAGATGTGGTGACCAAAGGCGGATCTATTATCAAGGGAATAAAGATCGTGGAAGCTGCAGGTGGACGCGTAGCTAAAGTTGTAGCATTACTAGATAGGCAGCAAGGTGGTTCAGAAAGACTTCGGGAAATGGGATATGATTTTAGCGCAATTCTGAGGTCGGATGCTGTAGGAAATCTCTATATTAACGAATAAAAGCCGCTGGGTTATTCCTGGTGGCGTTTTTTTTGGGATTGACAATATTCTTCAAATTTGGTAGAAAAAATAAGATTGATCCTTAATAACTAAATAAGGATATTCACCAAAGGAGGACGCCATGGTTGGGGTAGCAGTGGCCGCGAGGAAGCTAGATACAGTCATAGATTTTCTCGGAGAGGCCGAGAGAGTTATTTCGCAAGCGCAAACTCGTCCACTTGATAAATTAAGAGAAGCACTCTTAGAGATTAGTAGTGGGCTGGTACGTATCTGCCAGGAGGATTTCATAAGTATTAGAGGAAAAGTTCTAGCAAAAGGAAAAGAATGGTCAGGAGAGCAAACTGTCAACTCTTATATACACCCGGATACCGAATCATTTGATCAAGGAAAAGAAAGTATTTTAATTAGAGAAGAATCCGTCAAACTTATTTCAAGTTCGACTCGTATTGTTGGTGAAACAAGAGAAGATGATGAAGCATGGTGCGAACTATCTAAAGATGGAGAGTGGGTACAAAGTGTTTTTTATCAAACAACGAAAACTTTTGGCTCGGGGCCCGATGCTGTAAAAATAGTTATTTGGAGGGCAATGGTTAGACTCCGAAATAATGTGATTTTTCGGGTAGCGGTGCTTAGCAATATTGATAAAGCATCATTTGAAACGGGTAGTTTCCATTATCGACCACAAGAGGCAACGATATACCACGAGTGCGTGTTGCCGGAAGAATCTACCTAAAAATCATTAATTCGGGAGAAGAAATATTAGTCGCTGGAGTTTCAGCGACTTTTTGTTTAATTTCTCCACAGAAGTCGCTCCGTTCTTTAGACACCAACGGTTTCTAACGTTTTCACCTACGAACCGTTCGCTTCGCTCTCTGTAATTACTTCGCAATTAAACGGCGAAAGCCTGTTTTCCTATACGGGAGGATACCCAATCCTCCCGACCCTTCCTTTGAAATTGTGGATAATTATCCCCAATTTACCATTGATTTTAAGCTAATTTTAAGGTAAAATAAAAGTATGCCCCGTAGGAAATAAGAGGGTTTTCGTTGGTAGAACGCAACAGTATTCAGGATTAAATTTCCTCGGGACACGCAGAGATTCAAATATTTTCTTCTCAAAAACCCTTGATTATATAGATGACAATAATTATAGATATATCCAAAGGTTTAAATATAATAATAACTGAAAATATTTAATTTCCTACGGGGTATGCCCCGTAGGAAACCAAGGGGATTTTCGGGGAAGAAAAGAATAGTTAAGATATTTTCTGCCAAAAATCCCAGGCTATCTACAGGGCCACGGATTATATATTATTTAGACGTTAAATATATTATCAACTGAAAATATTTAATTTCCTACGGGGTATGGTAAGTTTAAAATTGCTCAAAAAACAAGCTGAAAAAGAGTTGGAAAAGGCTAAAGACTTAAAAGAGCTTGATAGTATTTTTAAGAAATACTTAGGAAAACAGGGCGAACTTGTTAAGATTTTGCGTTCTTTAAAGAGACTAAAAAAATCAAAGAGAATTAAAATTGGCAAAGAGGCAAATGAACTTAAAAATTTTATAAAAGAAAGGATAGAAGCGAAGATAAAAAAGATCCGCCTCGTCGGCGGATCCGCCGACGAGGCGGAATGGATTGATATTACTGTCCCTGGGAGACGTCCTGCTATTGGACACCTGCATCCTTTGACTCAAGTTCAAAGAAAAGTTGAAGAAATTTTCCAGTCAATGGGATTTTCAATAGCCGAGGGGCCAGACATTGAAACCGAATGGTATAATTTCGATGCCTTAAATATCCCGAAAGACCATCCCTCCCGTGACTTATGGGATACTTTCTGGCTGAAAAACACAAATCTTCTCTTAAGAACTCATACTTCACCGGTTCAAATCCGTTATATGGAAAAAAATAATCCTCCTTTGAGAATTATTATACCGGGACGATGTTTTCGTCATGAGGCAACCGATGCTTCCCACGAAACTGACTTTTACCAAGTAGAAGGATTAATGGTAGATAAAGATATTTCAGCAGCTAATTTTAAAGCAATTATTGAAGAGTTCTTAAAGAGATTCTTTGGAAAAGAAGTTAAAGTTCGTCTTAGACCATCTTTTTTCCCTTTTACCGAACCTTCTTTTGAAGTTGATTTAAGCTGTCTTTCTTGTCAGGGAAAAGGATGTCCGGCTTGCTCTCATAGTGGCTGGTTGGAATTGATGGGAGCTGGTATGGTTAACCCTAATGTTTATAAAAACTGCGGTCTCAATCCTAAAGATTGGCAGGGTTTTGCTTTTGGTTTTGGGATGGATAGATTGGCAATGATGAAATATAAGATTAATGACATTCGTTTGTTTCGCAGTGGAGATCTAAGATTTTTACAACAATTTTAATATGACAATAAAAGAGATTTACAATTTGGCAATTAAAATGGGTACTGAAGCTGATTTTAGAGGAAAAGAGGGGATTGAGCGTCTTTTTAGAAAATTAAAAGAAAAATATGAAAAGATGGATGAAAGCCAAAAAGAAGATTTTGATTTGGAAAGATTAGAAAATCCTTTCTCTGACACGCGGATTCTATATGGAGATCCGGGGAAAGAGGTAAAAAAGATTTTAGCTGGCATTGATATTGACGGGGGAGAGCTATTACTGGCTAAAGAGCTTGGAGGTGTTGATCTGCTTCTATCTCATCATCCAAGGGGGAAAGCTCTAACCGGTTTAGACGATGTTATGCAGCTTCAGATTGATATGTTAGTCCAATGCGGTGTGCCAATTAATGTTGCTGAAAAACTTTTAAGAAAGAGAATTGAGGAAGTGGCCAGAAGTATTTCTCCTGCAAATCATAATCGGGCAGTTGATATGGCAAAAATTTTGGATATTCCCTTTATGTGTACGCATACAGCTTGCGATAATTTAGCTGCCAGATTCATTGAGAAAAAAATAACCGAGGAGAATCCAGAGACATTAGAAGAAATAATGAAAATTTTAAGAGATATCCCGGAATATAGGGAAGCTATTAAAATCGGAGCAGGTCCTAAAATTTTTGTTGGCTCTGAAGAAAATCGGGCAGGTAAAATTGTTTTTACTGAAATTACCGGCGGCACAGAGGGGGCAGCTGAAATTTATGAGAAATTAGCCCAAGCAGGAGCTGGAACGGTGATTGGTATGCATGTTTCTGAAAAGCATCGGGAAGAGGCCGAGAAAGCTCACGTAAATATAGTCATTGCCGGCCATATGTCTTCTGACTCTATTGGTATGAATTTATTCTTAGACGAGTTAGAAAAACAGGGTATAGAAATTATCCCTTGTTCTGGTTTAATCCGGATTAAACGAATATAAAAATTATAAAAAAACCCCAAAAGTTGCCGTGACAACCAGGGGTTTCATAAAATTATTTTTTGAACCGATTAGGTTCTATTAATATCAGGGCGTGATCGAGAAAAGATATATTCCAAGAGGAATCCTAATGCCAGAAACACTGGAAAAAATAGGAGTAATCCGCCCACCATGAATCCGAAGTATTGGTCAGGTCGTGGACTCAGTATTGATAAAATCAGTGCCGTTAGACCACCAGCTGTAAGCATTGCGAAGAAAACTATATTCGCAATATGGGTACGTTTTCCCGCCCGATCAAGAACAGCACAGAGCAGGATGAACACTGGTACGATAGCGGGAAGACCTGCGGCAAGGGTTACTCCGAATGGCCCTCCTCCTTGTTCTGCAACGCTTATTCCAAAAGATGCAGAGATGGCACAAAACATTAAACCAACAAAAACGGCGATCATGCACCCAGCCTCCTTCCGGACAATTTGCCCGTTGATAATCTTGAGCTAGCTATTTATATCAAATTATTTAATTATTGTCAAGGCCAAACCTTAAAAAAATATTCGTAGATTCGTAAATATTCGTAATTTTTAAGCATATGAAATTTTCTTATAATTGGATAAAAGATCTTATTGTTGGGAAAATACCAAAGTCTGAAAAACTGGTAGAGCTTTTAGCTCTGCATTCTTTTGAAATTAATGATCTTAAAAAAGTGGGAGATGATTGGTTAATAGATATTGATGTTTCGCCAAATAGAATGCCAGATTGCGCAAGCCATTTCGGGATAGCCCGGGAAGTGGCTGTATTAACTAATACCAAATTAAATGAAAAGAGAGAAAAATTGATTGAAGATAAAAACCAAAAGGCGAAAGGTTTTGTTAAGGTTGAGGTTAAAGATGGCAAAGATTGCCCTCGTTATACAGCCAGAGTTATTACTGATGTAAAAGTAGATTCTTCACCAAGGTGGATACAAAAAAGACTTCAAGTTTGCGGTTTAAGACCAATCAACAATATTGTTGATATAATTAATTATGTGATGCTGGAAACTGGTCAACCCCTTCATGCTTTTGATTTCGATAAAATAGAAGCTAATAAACAGGGGTTAGCCCAAATAGTCGTGAGAAAAGCGAAGGCAGGAGAAAAAATTATAACTTTAGATGAAGGGAATTATGATTTAGATAAAGATATTTTGGTTATTGCTGACTTGAGAGATCCTTTGGCTATCGCTGGAATAAAGGGCGGCAAAAAAGCAGAGATTGATAATAAAACCAAGATTGTTGTCATAGAGTCAGCCAATTTTAACCAGAGAATGATTCGTCGTGCTTCAAGAAAGTTAGATTTAAAAACCGATGCTTCTTTAAGATTTGAGCATGGTATTGATCCTAACCTTACAGAGAACGCGATCGACAGGGTGGCTTTTTTGATAGCAGAAATAGCTAGCGGCAGAATAACCCAGGGATTAGTGGATTCTTATTCCCAGAGGGTCTTACCAAGAAAAATTATTCTTGAATTGAATTATGTTAGAAGGCTATTAGGAATAAAAATTTCAAAAAACGGAATAATTAAAATCCTAAAAGACCTCGGGTTTGGGGTATTAAGAACTTCTAGCATAAAAATTTTAGTGGAAGTTCCAACAAGAAGATTAGATGTTTTTCTACCCGAAGATTTGATAGAAGAAATTGGCAGAATTTATGGCTATGAAAGAATTCCAGCTCTTTTTCCTCAAACTGTTCTGATCCCGCCAAAAAGAAATTTAGAGAGATTCTGGGAAAACTCTGTCCATGATTCTCTAAAAGAAGCAGGATTTTCTGAAGTTTATAATTATTCATTTATTAGTGATCAGCAGAAAGAAATTTTAAACTATCAAGATGAAGAATTGATTGAATTGGAAAACCCAATAAGTTCTGAACAGAGATATTTAAGGCTGAGTTTAATCCCTAATTTATTGAAAAATATCAAGGATAACTTGAGGTATTTTGAAGAAATTAAAATTTTTGAATTAGGGAGGGTATATAAAAAATTAAAAACATTAGAAAAAAGAATGTTGACAGGATTAATTGTTAAAAAGGGGATGAAAGGATTTGAAGAATTCTATCAGTTAAAAGGGGTGATAGACTCTCTCTTAAATAAACTGGGCATTAATAATATCTGGTATGATGACTACAGGCCTACCCCTGCAGAATCAAAGATTTCAATCTGGCAGCAAAGAAAGTGCGCTGAAATTAAAGTTGGGCAGAAAGAGATTGGTTTTTTGGGAGAAATCTCACCATCGATATTAGAAAATCTAAAAATTCCAACTTCTATTTTTATTTTTGATCTTAATTTTGAATTAATATCTCAATTAGCTGTTGAAGAGAAAGAGTTTAGACCGATATCTCGTTATCCAGCTGCAATCAGAGATCTAGCAGTTCTAGTACCCCAGGAAGTTAGAGTAGAGGAGGTCTTAAATAAGATAGAAACAGCTGGGGGCAAAATAATTAGAGATGTTGACCTTTTTGATATGTACGAAGGAGAAGAGCTCCCTCAAGGGAAGAAAAATTTAGCTTTTCATATAATTTATCAAGCAGATGATCGAACATTAAAATCAAGTGAGATTGAGGAAACCCATCAGAAGATAATTAAGGCTTTGGAGGAAAGCCTTGAATGGGAAGTAAGAAAATAATAAATATTTAATATGTTATTTAAGAAAATATGACTAGTAAAAAGATTAAAATAAAAAAAGGAAAAGCCGAGAAAAGAGTAAAAACTCAAAGGATAGAAAAGGAATCCAGTTACGAAGCCAAGGATATCTATGTTCTGGAGGGTTTGGAACCCGTTAGAAAAAGACCGGCAATGTATATTGGTTCAACTGGTCCAGATGGTCTCCATCATTTAGTCTGGGAGTGTGTTGATAATTCATTAGATGAGGCAATGGCGGGTTACGCAAAAGGTATTGAAGTTTCTTTGCTTCCCGGGAATAAAGTTAGAACTGTTGATGATGGTAGAGGAATCCCGGTAGACAAGCACCCCCAAACGAAGAAATCAGCATTAGAAACAGTAATGACAACCTTACATGCTGGTGCAAAATTCGGTGGAAAAGCTTATCAGGTGGCAGGCGGTCTTCATGGAGTAGGAGTTTCGGTTGTTTGTGCTTTATCCCGTTGGCTAAGAGCTGAAGTTTGCCGTGGCGGAATAAAATATGCTCAGGAATATTCTCAAGGAAGGGCAAAATCAAAGGTTAAAAAAGTAGGCTCTTGCAAACAGACAGGAACAACTGTAATTTTTGAACCAGATTCAGAGATTTTTAAGGATGTCAAATTTGATTTAAAAAGGATTTTAAACCATCTTCGCCAGCAAGCCTACTTAACTAAAGGAGTGAAAATAGCTGTTTCTGATCAGAGAGACAAAGAGAAAAAAGAATATAGTTTTTATTTTGAAGGGGGCCTTACTTCTTATATCCGCCATTTAGTCCGAGGCCAAAATGTTGCCCATCAAAATACCTTTTATTGTTCAGGGGAAAAAGAAGGAATTTTGGTTGAGGTTGCCTTTCAGTATACCCAAGAATACGAAAGTTATGAGGAAGGTTTTGCCAATAATATTCACACCGGCGAAGGGGGAACCCATTTGACTGGTTTTCGAGGGGCTTTAACAAGAGGTCTAAATGACTATGCTAAGAAAAATGACTATCTTAAAGAGCTTGAAGAGAACCTTAGCGGTGAAGATGTTAGAGAAGGTTTAACTGCTATTGTTTCGGTGAAAATTAAGGAACCGCAGTTTGAAGGGCAAACTAAGGCCAGGCTCGGTAATCCTGAGGCAAAAGTAGCTGTCGAAGCAGTGGTCGCTGAAAATCTCGCTGATTTTCTGGAAAGAAATCCTCAAGATGCAAAAGCTATTATTGAAAAATGTGCTTTATCAGCCAAAGCCAGGAAAGCAGCTAGAGCTGCTCGCCAGACAGTTTTAAGGAAAGGAATCTTAGAGGGCTTGGCCTTACCGGGGAAATTGGCAGATTGTATTTCCCGTAAGCCGGAAGATTCTGAAATATATATTGTAGAAGGAGAATCAGCCGGTGGATCTTCTCGTCAGGCCAGGGATCGCCATTTCCAGGCAATTTTACCCTTGAGGGGGAAAATATTAAATGTTGAAAGGGCAAGATTAGATAAAATTTTAGCATCAAAAGAGATTAGATCCCTGATTATTGCCCTGGGGACAGCTGTTGCCCAAGATTTCCGTTTAGAGAAATTAAGGTATCACCGGATTATTCTAATGGCTGATGCAGATAGTGATGGTAATCACATAAAAACCTTGCTTTTGACACTTTTTTATAGATATTTTAAACCAATAATTGAATCTGGCTATCTTTATATTGCCCAGCCTCCTCTTTACAAAATTCAGGCAGGGAAAAAGATTGAATATGCCTATACCGAGAGTGATAAAGCTGAAATCCTGAGTGAAATGAGAAAACCTTCCGCTGCCAAGACTTCAGAGGGTGCAGGAAAGATTTTTGGTGTTTCTATTCAACGATACAAAGGTCTGGGCGAGATGAATAGTGGAGAGTTATGGGAGACAACAATGAATCCAGAAAACCGGATCTTAAAAAGAGTAACTATTGATAACGCTAAAGAAGCAGATAAAATTTTTGATATTTTAATGGGCGAAGAGGTATTGCCGCGTAAGAAGTTCATCCAAACTCATGCTAAAAAAGTTAGAAACCTTGACATCTAATTATCTTTGGCCTAAACTAATGAAAGATGAGGCCAGTAGGGCCTCTTTAAGATAGAATGAATAAAATAAAAAGATTTTTTACTAAAATTTTAACTTTCCTAAAAGAGGTCAGGCTAGAAGTGAAAAAAGTTAATTGGCCGACCAGAGAAGAAACTTTAAGATATACTTTAATTGTAATTGGGATATCGGTAGCAATAGCCGTCTTTTTGGGCACCTTAGATTTCGTATTCGCTACTATATTAGATAAATTCATATTATAAATATGCCTCGTCAAAGATTACCTCAAGAAAAAAATTGGTATGTCCTGCACACTTATTCAGGTTATGAGGATGCCGTTGCCAAGAATCTAAAACAGAGAATTGAATCTCTCGATATGGAAGACAAGATTTTTAATGTCCTTGTTCCAAAAGAAAAAAAGATTAAAATAAAAGATGGAAAAAGGAAAGTAGTCGATGAAAAGATTTATCCAGGCTATGTTCTGGTTGAAATGATTGTCACTGATGATTCTTGGTATGTTGTTAGAAATACTCCAAACGTTACTGGGTTCATTGGTGCCGGTACAACCCCACTTCCTGTTTCTCTCGAAGAGATTGAAAATCTGAAGAAAAAAATAGGAGTTGAATCTCCTCAATTTAAGATTGATTTTAAAGTCGGCGATTCAGTTAAGATTGTCGACGGTCCATTTAAAGATTTTGACGGAAGAGTCTCAGATATTGATGAAGAAAGAGGAAAAGTGAAAGTTTTAGTAAATATGTTTGGCAGGGATACGCCCGTTGAATTAGACTCTCTTCAAATTAAGAAAATATAATAGTATAATAAGAATGAAAAAGATAAAAGCCGTAGTTAAATTACAGATTAAGGCAGGGGAGGCTACTCCAGCTCCGCCAGTTGGACCAGCTTTGGCGCCCCAGGGAATAAACATTGCGGAATTCTGCCAGAGGTTTAACGAGGTAACTAAAAGCCAAATAGGCTGGATTTTGCCTGTAGAAATTACTATTTATGAAGACAGGACATATGAATTCAAGTTGAAGCAACCTCCAGCTGCCGAACTCTTAAAAAAGGTAGCTGGAATTGAAAAGGGTTCAGGAGAACCTCAGAAAACAAAAGTTGGCAAGATTACTAGGCAGCAATTAAGAGAAATTGCCCAAAGAAAAATGCCGGATTTAAACGCTGATGATCTAGAACAGGCAATGAAAATAATTGAGGGAACAGCCAAAAATATGGGAATTACTATTGAATAATATGATTCTTTCTGATAAAGATATTAAAATATATATGAAAGAAGGAAAGATTAGGATTAAACCACGGCCTAGTTTTAAAGAACAGTTGGGTCCATGTTCTGTTGATCTACATTTAGGAAATATCTTCAAGCTTTTTAAACCATCCGAATATCCCTATTTAGATCCAAAAAGAAAAATAGATTTTGAACAAATTATGGAAGAGGTTAAAGTAGAAAATGGAGGGCCTTTTATTCTACAGCCAAAAGGTTTTGTTTTAACAACGACTAAAGAGGAATTCTTTCTTAGTAATGATATTATGGGTAGGCTAGATGGTAGATCATCTTTGGCTAGAATTGGAGTGGTGGTTCATTTGACTTCAGCTAGATTTGACCCAGGTTGGAAAGGACGAGCTGTTATAGAGTTGGGAAATTTAGGGACAATGCCTGTGGTCCTATATGCCGGGGTAACTCGGATTTGTGCTTTAACTTTTGAAACTCTTTCTAGCCCAGTTGAGACGCCTTATTTAAAACAAAGAGATCACAAATACGCTAAACCAAAATCTCCACAAGCAAGCAAAATTAATCAGGAGATAAAGAAGAAGAGATAGAAGATATAAAATATGAAACCCCTTTTGGCTTCTGATTTAAAAGTTAAGTTTTTAGGAATTACTCCTGTCTTAAATGATGAGACAGGCTTTTTAAATCCACAGGAAATTGTTGCCCTTTCTTCTCAGGCGACATTCAAAGGGAAGTCAATTAAGAATCTCCAGAATGATATTAAAAAAAGCGGAGAAAGTTTTAAAGAAAGAATCCAAAAAACATTGCGAGGCTCTTCTTTAAGGGGTCATGCTTCGCTTAGCACCACCCCTACTATTTGCCTGACATTTGAAGGAAGTAAATTTTTAGATTCTGCTTTAACCGGGATTGTCTTTTCTTCATCTCTTATGGCTTCTGGTCGCAGGACCCAGACCACCGAAGAAGATATAGTTTTCCCGACGGGAATATTTAAGAAAAAGAAAGCAAAAAAGATTTATCTCCAGGCTTCTAAAAATATTATCGGAGCTTATAATTTTTTCCTATCACAAGGTATAAGAAAAGATGAAGTCAGCAAAATCTTACAATACGGAATTTATGGCACGGGAATAATTAACTTGCCAATTGAATCTATTGTTGGTTTAAAAAGAGAATATTTGGCTGAAAAAGATTGGATGCCAGAAGAAGTCGGTATTCTACTAAAGAAAATAGAAAAAGAGACAAAGAAATTAGGAATAGATTGGCTTTATGCGACTAGAGAGGCAGCTCCTCGGAACGTCTACCCTTATCCGAATATCTTTAAAAATCCAGCCAAATCAAATATTGTTAGAGAGCTAATGAAAAAAGAGAAGTTACCAGAGGGAACAAAACTTTTATCAATGGACCTTCAGGTTACTTCAGGTTTGAAGAAGAAATTAGTTGATTTATTTGATAAATCAGAGAGAACTTTCCGTTCTCTAAGTCAGATTAAAAAGAACTGGCCAAATCTTATTCTTCTTCGTCAGGGAATTTTCCGAGACTATAATTTAGCCCTTAAACTTAGATTTCTATCTTCAATACCCTGGCGGATATGGGGAGAGAAAAAACGGCACAGAACCTGTTCTCAGGTCATAGAATCAATATATTATTGCGTTGATAGAGCAACTAAAAGATTTAACAAATTAAGGGATCAGATTAAAGGGCAGAAATTTGATAAGAAAATTATTGAAGAGATTGAGGAAGTTTTTTCGATTCCTCCGGCAATCAAAAGTAATCCAGAAAATCTTGCAAAATATCTCAAAATTGCCCTTGAAACCTTCCAGGCTTATAGGAACCTAATAAAATTAAGAATAAAGCCTAGAGAAGCAATATTTTTAATTCCTAGGGCAGTCAAGATTGATATTTTTCAGGAATATGATCTTTATAATCTTTTAACCGGATATTATCCCTTAAGATTATGTTCAACCGCTGAAGAAGAAATGTTTAGAATCAGCTGGAAAGAAGCTCTACAAATTAAAAAAGCTTTTAAACAAAGAGGATTGGATTTTCTTAATAAATTTATCGGGCCAAAATGCTATATTATGGGCTTTTGTCCCGAACAAAAAAACTGTAGTCTGATTCTGCCCGTGGTTAGAAAATACAATGAAAATTTTCATCAGGAAATGCAGAATGAATTAAAAAGATTATTTGAAGATAATTTAAGGGAGCTGGGGAAATAGCCTATGATATTGGGGGTAAAAGAGCTTTTAAAATTAGTGAAAGAGAAAAAATTGGTAGAAAATCTTTCAGAAAGAGAACTTAGAAATCCAGAAGGTGCTGGCTTTGATTTAAGAATGGGGGAGATTTATAAAATTTCTGATAAAGGTTTTTTAGGAGAAAAAGAAAGAAAAACACCAGAATCAAAATTATTAATAAAATATAATCCTAAAAAAATTCAAAGTTTTATCTTTAAACCCGGTATATATTATTTAATAAAGACCCTTGAGAGAGTAAATACTCCAGAGGATATTTTAATTTTATTTAGGCCTCGTTCAACACTTTATCGGTCAGGTATGACAATTTTTACTGGTAATGCCTCTCCTGGCTATTGTGGCGAATTAACTTTCGGGATTGTTAATCTCGGGCCCTGTGAAATAAAAATTGAACTTGGAGCACGGATTGTCCACGCTATGTTTTATGAAGTTAAAGGGAAGACGAACCTATATCGAGGCCAATGGCAAGGCGGCAGAGTTTCAACAAAGAAAAAAGAGAAACAGACCTAAGCTGTTAATAATTAAATATCACATTACTAGAAATTCCGTCTTAATTGACAGAATTTTTATTAATATTAAGATTAATCTTAGGAGAAGGTAGAAAGAGGGAACCTTCTCTAATCTCAAAGATCTTTTAAATCCTAAATTAAGTCTCTGAGAGGAGGGAAAAAGAGATGAAAATCCTTGAAGCAGAAAGTCCGCGAGGAAATTTCGTCGCTCTAGTGGGTCCAGAGGAAGGAAACTCGACAGTTCTTATCCCTCAAGGAATGGATATTAACAAGAGAATAATTGAGGTTACCATCGATAAAACTCCGATAGGAGTACCCATATCCCGCTTCCAACTCTCTTTGAAAGATTGCCTAGAATTAATTGAGCAAATGTATCAAGGACTAATAAAAGCTGGCTGGCCAGAAAATGCCAGGCAAATTTTACCGAGGGGGATCGACTGAAATGGAAGTATTTATAGGCGAATTACAAGCTCCTGATTTAATCGGGGGCCTTTTTATTTTTAAGAATTCTGTTAAGATAATATTAGTAAACATATGGATATAGCTAAAATTATTGATCATACAAATATAAATCCAAACGCTACTGCTGAAGAAATAAAGAAAACCTGCCGGGAGGCAAGAGAGTTTGGTTTTCGTGGGGTTTGTATAAATCCAGAATGGTTAGAATTAGCTAAAGAAGAATTAAAGGAAACAGATGTCAAGATTATTGTTTTGATTGATCCGCCGATAGGGGATAGTTCCCATTTAGAAAGAATGGAAATCTGTCAAAAAGCGAAAGAAGAGGGAGCCGATGAATTAGACGTGGTTATTAATATTCCAGCAATAAAACACGAAAGATACGATGAGGTTTTAAAAGACCTCAAAGAGATTTCTAAAATTCTGCCGACAAAGGTAATTATTGGCTCTGGCTATTTAACCGACGATGAAATAAAAAAAGCTTCAGAAATTGCCAAAAAAGCAGGAGCTATATGTGTGAAAACTTCAACCGAAAAAGACCCTTTAGATCACTTTGAATTGAAGGAGAAAGCTCGTCACCTGAAAATCATGAGAGAAGCTGCTCCTGGTCTTCAAATTAAAGCAGCAGGCAATATTAAAAATTATGCTGATTTTAAAATGATGATTGAAGCTGGTGCAGATATTATTGGCACAAGTTCAGGTGTAGAGATTGTTAAAGAATCCGCAGAGAAAAAATTATGAACTATCAACCAATAATTGGTTTAGAGATTCATGTTGAGCTTAATACACGGTCAAAAATGTTCTGCTCTTGTTTAAATGACGCAGACGAACGACGGCCAAATTTTAATGTGTGTCCGGTCTGTATGGGACATCCAGGTACTTTACCTGTAATTAATAGAGAGGCGGTTAGAAAAACAATTAAAACAGGTCTTGCCTTAAATTGTCAGATTCCAGAATATTCAAAATTTGATAGAAAAAATTATTTTTATCCTGATTTACCAAAGGGTTATCAGATTTCCCAGTATGATATGCCTTTTTGTAAAGATGGTTTTATGTTAATTAATGGCAAGAAAATCAGAATAAGAAGGGTGCATTTGGAAGAAGATACTGGAAGGTTAATCCATCCTGAAGGAACAGGCTACTCTCTGGTTGATTTTAATCGGGCGGGAATTCCATTAATGGAGTTAGTTACTGAACCTGAGATAAGATCAGCTAGAGAGGCAAGAAGATTTGCTGAAGAATTACAGTTGATTTTAAGATATCTTGGAGTTTCCGATGCCGATATGGAGAAAGGGCAAATGAGAGTAGAGGTTAATTTAAGTCTATTGCCTGCTGAAAGATTAAAAGAAGAAATAAAAAGCGATAAAGAACTAGGGACAAAGGTTGAAATTAAGAATTTGAACTCTCTAAAAGCGGTGGAAAAATCAATTGAGTATGAGGTTGAAAGGCAGGGAGAAATTTTGAAAGATGGTAAAAATGTCGTGCAAGAGACACGAGGCTGGTCAGATATCAAGGGCATAACTCTATCTCAAAGAGAAAAAGAAGAAGCTCATGATTATCGTTATTTCCCAGAGCCTGATTTACCAGTATTACATTTTTCAGAAAAAGAGATTGATGAAATAAAATACGAAATCCCAGAATTACCTCAAAGTAGGAGAGAAAGATTAGGTAGAGAGTATGAGTTAGATGAAAAGAGTGTTGAAATCTTTGTACAGAATAAAGATTTAGGAGAGTATTTTGAAAAAGTTATTTCTGAATTTAACCCTAGAATTTCCAAAGAGAATCTCTCCCGATTAATTAAATTAGCTTCAAATTATCTGATTACCGATCTCCAAGGATTACTTAAAGGGATTTCGATCACAAATAAAGATTTCCTAATTACCCCTGAGAATTTTGCAGAATTTATTACTTTAATCCACGAGGGAAAAATTTCTAGTAAAGCTGCGAAAGAAATTTTAAATGAGATGTTTAAGACCGGAGCTGACCCCTCACATATTATTGAAGAAAAGGGGCTTTTACAGGTTAGCGATAGAGCTGAAATAGAAAAGATTATAAAAATGGTTTTGGAGAAAAATCAAAATCCAGTTGAAGATTTTAAAAAAGGTAAAGAAGGTGCCCTTCAATTTCTAATTGGTCAAATAATGAAAGAATCACGAGGAAAAACTAATCCTCAGATCGTCGCTGATCTCTTAAAGAAACTAATTTCGTAATATATCTAACTAAAAATAATTAATTCTTTCTTGAAAACCCCTATTGAAGCGGGTTTTTAGTCATCTAACCAACACCCCAGCCAAAAAGGCCATTGCTTAATGGCCTTTTATCGTTTTAAAAATTCCTTTATTAGCTCATCCGCCTCTTCTATTTTTTCAAGCCAGTGAATCCTTTTATCTCTTTTAAACCACGTCATTTGGCGTCTAGCATACTGCCGATTATGAAGTTTGATCAATTTTATAACCTCTGCTAGATCAATTTTATCCTCAAAATATTTTTTAAATTCTTGATAACAGATTCCAGACATTGAAGGTAGCTGCCAAATCTTTTCTTCTGGTATTCTTTTTGAAAGTTCATCATAAATATTTTTGACTTCTGATTCTAATCCTTGGTCAATCTGTTCTTCCACTCTTTTATCAATTCTTTTACAGAGCCTTTCTCTTGAAATTTCTATACCAATTTGTAGGATATCAAAGATTGGCTCTCCGATCTTTTTAGCCGAAACAAAAGATACTCCGGAGAGAATTTTTACTTCTAATGCCCGAATTAATCTTCTTTTATTCTTAGAATCGATAGTTTCAGCTGTTCTGGGGTCAAGTCTCTCTAAATCACCAAAAAGTTCTTCGATAGATTTCTCTTCTAGTTTCTTCCTTAGAGCTTGGCTAGGCAAAACCTTGGGGATTTCAAAATTATCAATTACTGCCTGGATGTAAAGACCGGTCCCACCAACTAAAAAGGGGAGTTTCCTTCGTTGATTGATGTCTTTAATTAAATCTTTCGCTAATTTTTTATATTGGGCAACGGTGAATTCTTCCTCAGGATTTACAATGTCAATTAGATGGTGGGGGCTGTCTTCTTTATCAAAAACTTTTGCTGTGCCAATATCCATTCCTCGGTAAATCTGTCTTGAATCAACAGAAATAATCTCGCCCCCAAATTTTTCAGCTAATTTTATCGCCCAATCAGTCTTTCCTGAGGCCGTCGGTCCCAATATTACTATTAATTTAGGCTTCATTTTTTAACTCTCCTTTTAATCCCCAAGGCAGGGCTTCTAAAATTTTAACTTTTATAAAATTACCAATCAAATTAATCGGCCCCTTAAATCTCACTGTTTTATAACCCCTCGTCTTACCAACCAAAAAACTACCCATGATTTCTTCAGGCAATACGTCAATAATTTTACCGGTATATTCTTGATTTTTTTCTAAGGCTGTTTTCTTTAAAACACTAGCTAAAATATTCCATCTCCTTTCTTTTTCTTGGCGGGGGATATTATCTTTTAATTTAGCAGCAGCGGTTCCTGCTCGGGAGGAAAATTTAGCAATATACGCCATATCATATTTTATTTCTTCAAAAAGTCTAACAGTATTTTTAAATTGTTTTTCCGTCTCGCCAGGAAAGCCAACAATAACATCAGTGGATAAAGATATATTAGGAATCTCTCCCCTTATTTTTTTAACTAAATTTTTATATTGCTCAATAGTATATGGTCGATTCATTTTCTTAAGAATTTCATCATCGCCAGATTGAATGGGCAAATTTAAATATTCAGTTATTTTTTTACATCCAGCTATTGTACTGATTAATTCTTCTGAAAAATCTTTAGGATGAGAAGAAGTGAATCTGACCCAAAAATTGCCCGGTATATTATTCACCATTTTTAATAATTTCGGAAAATTTATTTTTTGTTCATTGTTCCTTATCTTTTGTTCGCTGTTGTAGCTATTAACATTCTGGCCTAAAAGCCAGATTTCTTTATATCCGCGCTCTACTAGATTCCTCACTTCGCACAAAATATCTTCTACTGACCGTGAGATTTCTCTACCTCGGGTATAAGGGACAACACAGAAACTGCAGAAATTATTACAACCCGTCATAATGGGGACAGAAGCAGAAAATTGAGATTGGTATCTTGGTTTGATCTCTAAATAATTCTTAATTGCCAACTTAGAATTAAGATTTCCCCTAATTTTTAATGATAATTTAGGTAAATCTTTTATATCCAAAATTAAATCAAACCCCATATCAGAACCTTGGGTTCCGTACGGGGCAAGCCTTTTTGCAAATTTCTTTTTATCGGCAGAAAGAACACAGCCCGTTAGAACTGTTTTTAGCTCTTTGTTTTTATTTTTTAGTTTTTCAAACTTTGGTAGAAGGCCCCAGATTCTATCAATTGCTGATTGCCTAACCGAACAGGCATTGACCACAATTAAATCGGCCTCCTTCTCATTTGAAGCCGGCTGATAACCTATATCTTCTAAAACCGAAGCGATTCTCTCGCTGTCTGAATGATTCATTTGACATCCATAGGTAATAATATGATATTTCATACCGCTTATATTATCAGAAATTTGGATCTTTTTCAATTTATTCAAACCAGTCGGAGAATAGTCCCTCCTTTTTTTGTATTGAATTTTTACGAAAATAGAGGTATTGTGAAGGAAGAATATGCAAAAAGAAAGAAAGATATTGACTAGCATTAAAGAAAAACCCTACTTTTCTGCGGGAAATTTTGTATTATACAACGCAGACTGCCTTAAAATATTGGAACAATTGCCGGAGAACTCAATTGATATGATATTTGCCGATCCTCCGTATAATCTTTCTAATGGTGGGTTTACTGTCCATGCCGGAAGAAGAGTTAGCGTAAATAAGGGAGAATGGGATGTTAGTAAGGGATTAAAAGAAGATTTTAATTTCCACTTAAATTGGATCAAGGCCTGTAGGCGAGTTTTAAAATCCAACGGAACTATTTGGATAAGCGGTACTTATCACTCAATACACGAATGCGGCTTTGCTCTTCAAGTCGCCGGATTTAAAATCCTTAATGATATAACATGGTACAAACCTAATGCTTCTCCTAATTTAAGTTGTCGTTATTTTACCGCAAGTCATGAAACGCTTATTTGGGCAAGAAAAGAGAAAAATGCAAAACATTTATTTAATTATAAATTAATGCGAGAGGGAAATTGGACCAATGATTTTCTAAAAAGACCAAACAAACAAATGCGCTCTGTTTGGGCGATAAATACTCCTAATTCGTGGGAAAAAAAATTCGGAAAACATCCAACGCAAAAACCCTTTGAATTATTAAAACGCGCTGTTCTAGCAAGTACTAAGAGGGATGATATTGTGTTAGATCCATTTAGCGGAAGTTCAACCACTGGTTTAGTAGCGGTAAGATTTGGACGAAAATTCATTGGAATTGATAAAAAAAAGAATTATTTAGATTTATCAAAGAGAAGATTTAAAGATTTAATAAAGGAATCCTAAATATTTTTATGAAAAAAGGCGGCATAGGTGGGACTAAAACAAAAACGGGGCTACATTTTGAAGAAAGAACTGACTTTTTAACGGCTATACAAACACATCAGAACTATAGTGTAAAAGGAAACGAAATTTTTTATAAAAGGAGAAAGGTAGCTTTATCTTTTAAAAAACACGGTCTTTATAAATATCTAGAAGAAAATGGAGTCAATTATAGAAGAATTATTACCAGAAAGTTATTACCAGATGATGCAATATTTGTGATCACTAAAAATACCCTCTTTATTTTAGAAATAAAATTCCAAGAAGTTGCTGGATCAACAGACGAAAAATTACAGACCTGCGATTTTAAAATAAAACAATATAGGAAACTTCTAAAACCATTAAATATTAATGTCGAATATATTTATGTGCTGAATGATTGGTTTAAAAAAGATGAATATAAAGATGTTTTAGATTATATCGAATCAATAGATGGTTGCTCGTATTATTTTAACGAATTACCATTAGAGAAATTAGGACTACCGGTGCCAGAAAATAATTAAAATTTAACCCGGAGTTGAGAGAAATTCAATATTCTAATAAAATAAAAACAACCTTTACCTGCAATAAAAGAAATGATTAATGAAATAATTGGGTGCAAAACATTATTAGAATTGATTGGGTTATCTATGACTTTATTAGGAAGTCTAATGGTTGTAACAAGCATTGAACCTGTACACTTACGATATAAAGACTTACACGTAGAAGCAGAAGTACCAAAGGACGAGGATCAAGAAAGAGAGTGGAATAGAAAGGCTGAGAGGGCAAGAACGATTAGGAATTGTGGAATACCGCTTCTTATTTTAGGTATAATTTTACAAATTTTATCTGCTATTTATTAAAAATAACTAAAATTTAGCCCGAAGTTGAGTCCGTTCGGCCAGCTCAGAGTAAAAAATTTATTTTAGATAGGTTGCCTTTTATTAAAAATTATATGAAGCACAAAAATATATTCAATCATAAGAATATTTTTCTTTTCACTTGTTTAGGCGGATTAATATATTGTAAAATTATTTTACCTTATATCCTTTTTGATAAAGAAAAAGAAATAATAAAAAGAATTCCAACAGAATTTTTAGGGCTTTATATCGTAGATACTTCTTCTACGTCTACGATTGCTTTTCCCCTGATTCCAACGTTTCATAATTAAAAGAAAACCACTTAGATTTTTTCTTAACAAAAAAACCGCCGAAGGCGGGATTTTAATATTAGAAACGGACTTTAAAATCTAGTGGATTTCTTCTTTTTTCTCTTTCCAAAAATATCTCAATTGTTCTAAAAATTCGGTGAAAAACTGGAAGGGAAGCTCAATCAAAAGATTGAAAACTACTACTAAAACATTATATCTTTCCCACTGGGAAGACAGCCATTTTCCCACCCTAACAATAGGCAGGGTCAAAAAATCAAAAATAAAGGATAGAATAGATTCTTTCTCTTCTCCTATCTCCAGCTCTTTAGCTCTTTGTCTTATCCTGGTGCCAGCAAAAAGTATCAGAGAAAGGAAAACAAGGAAAATTATAATTGAGAGAGTATTAAATTTAAGTTTTAGGAGGCCCCATATTATGATGCCAAAAGAGATGATAAAACTTAAAGAATAAAAAATGAGTAAGAAAACAGTCATTAGGAAGCCCCTTTTGAGATAAGGCTTTATTTTATATGTATCTTTTTTTTCTCTTTCATAAACAATCTTCATTACTTCTATGGTTACTCTTTGTAGATTTTCCTTAGAGGGAGGTCGGATGCTTATTATTAATAACCCCATTAAAATGGGAGGAATGGAGATATTTAATCCTAAAGTAAGATAATTAATGCCACCCGCAATTACTCTTTCAAACCCAGCTTCGGCTGTAAGGGCCAGGAGCATCTTTGTTATAAAGATAGAGATAGTACTATAAAGAGCTGCCCTCCGGACTTTCTCTCGTGATTTCCTTAGTCTTTTTTGATAAACTCCTCTTATCAAAATTTCAAGGCTCTCGGGATTGGAAATTATATCTTGTGCAGTCAAGGAATTTTCAGAAATAATATCCCCTAAGATTAAATAAGCAGTATCATAATTCTCGGCAATCTTGTAAAACTTTTCAGCTAAAGGGTGCCTTAAGCTTTGTTCAATTTCTTGCCATATCCCAAAAATATTTTTAATTATCTCCTGAAGTTCTACTATGGAAACTTTTGACCACTGAGGAAATCTTCTTTCCAGAAGATGAAATGCAATAAGAATATTATCAAATTTATAGAGCGCTCTCTGAACAGCAATATAAATCTGAGTATTCCTCTCTTCCAATCTAACTCCTCCAATAGTTAATGCCCCTTCTTTTATCTCAATTCTTCCTTCTATTATCTCTGTCATATAATCTATCAAGGCTCTTTCTCGAAGAGGAGGTGAAAGACATTCTTCAACTTCGCAGGCAGCTATTCCCAAGAAGAAGTCAGCTAGCTGAAGTTTTTCTTTTTGGCTCAATTCAGGAAAATTTTTAAGGATAAAAGAAAATTTATCAATTATTCTTTGGACTTCTTCAACCTTAGGTTCCGGTGTAGAATCATTTGGAAAATGTCCGCCCCTTATCAGTTCTAATAAAAAAGGAGAGGCAATATCTTTACTATCTTCAGCTAAAAATAATCTCCTCTTTAATATCCTTTCAATGGCTGTTTTTCTGATTAAATGTTCTTCTCTCCAGTCAATCACACCCCTTATTTTTTCATAAAAAGCAGCTACCCTTGAGGCAACTTCATCAACGTGTAAAGTAGTTTCGCCCTCTTTTCTTTGTAGTGATTGATGCCAAAATTGGTAGGACTTTATAAGTTTTTGAGTAGACTGAGATATGTTCGCCATTATTTTTTGAGTTTTATCTCTTTCTTAATTCTTTCTATAAATTTACTTAATTTTATAACACTAATATCACCTTTCCCTCGCTGCCTCACTCTTATTGAATTACTTTTCATTTCTTTATCTCCAACAACTAAAAGATAGGGAATTTTCTGAAGTTCTCCCTCTCTAATCTTTTTAGAAACGGTTTCTGCCTCATTTTTTACCTCTGCCCTTATATTTTCAGCCATAAATGTTTTCCCAATTTGCTTAGCATAATTTCTATGTCCAGAACCAACCGGAATTACCAAAATCTGGATAGGAGACAGCCAGAATGGAAAAGCTCCGCCATAATGTTCAATTAAGACGCCAATAAATCTTTCTAGAGAGCCCAATAATGCCCGATGAATCATAAACGGCCTTTGTTTTTTACCTCTCTTATCAATATAAAAAACATTAAATCTTTCCGGTAGATTAAAATCAAGCTGAATTGTTGTGCACTGCCAGGGTCGATCAAGCGAATCTTTTATTTTAATATCTATTTTTGGTCCATAAAAAACACCTTCACCAGGGTCTATCTGATATTTCAACTCCAATTTCTCTAAAGAGTGTCTTAAAGACTTGGTGGCTTTATCCCAACTTTTTAATTCTCCGGCATATTTTTCTGGGCGGGTAGAAAGGTATATATCGTAATTTTTAAAACCAAAATCTTTTAATATTTTTAAAGTAAGACGAAAAACAGAAATTAATTCATTCTCTAGCTGTTCAGGGGTACAAAAAATATGAGCATCATCTTGGGTAAAACCTCTAACCCTTGTTAGGCCATGTAAAACACCGGATTTCTCGTAGCGATAGACAGTCCCTAATTCAGTGTATCTTAAGGGTAGATCGCGATAACTTTTGATACTATTTTTATAAATCGCAACATGAAAAGGGCAGTTCATTGGTTTTATCTGGTAATCTTCCTTTTCTTCTTTAGATATATCCCGAAGGTGCATAGGCGGAAACATGTTTTCTTTATAAAAATCAGTATGGCCGGAAATCTCCCAAAGATTTAATTTGGCAATATGTGGCGTTGAAACGAGCTGATAGCCAGCTTTTAAGTATTCCTCTAGGGCATAATTCTCAATAATTCTTTTTAGAATTGCTCCTTTTGGGTGCCATAGTATCAATCCTGAACCAACACTTTCATCTATATGGAAAAGATCTAATTGTTCACTTAATTTTCTATGATCTCTTTTCTCTGCCTCTCCAATCCTTAAAAAATAATTATCTAATTCTTTTTTTGTCTTGAAAGCCACCCCATAAATCCGGGTGAGCATGGTATTTCGTTCTGAACCCCGCCAATAAGCTCCCGCAGTTTTCTCTAATCTAAAAGAATCTTGAGGAATCTCTTTTGTTGATTTAATATGTGGTCCTTTACAAAGGTCAATAAATTTTCCACTCTCATAAATTGAGACATTCTTTTCATCCATTTCATTTATTAACTCTAATTTGTAAGGTTGATCTTTAAATATATCTTTAGCTTTTTCTTTTGAAATTGCCTCCTTTTTAAAAGGGGTATTTTGCCTGATTAACTCTCTCATTTTTCCCTCAATTCTGGGTAAATCCTTTAGAGATAATCCCTCCTTCGCTAAATCTCCGGAGGACAAGTCAAAGTCATAATAAAAACCATTTTCAATTGCTGGTCCAATGCCAAATTTTGTTCCCGGGAACAACTCTTGGACAGCATAAGCCATAATGTGGGCCAAAGAATGTCTAATTATTTCTATTTTATTCACACTCTCATTTTATCATAAAAAGACCCCTTTATCTAGGGATGGTTTTTCTTAGATTTTCTTCTATCTTTCTTCTACTATTTTAACATTTTCTAATCCGTAATTTAGCCATTGTCTATAATCTCCTCTATTTCTTCGCAGATTATTTTTGGGGTTCCTTCACGATTGTCAACTCGGCCGGAAAGAAAGACAATTTTATTTTTCTGGAAAATGGTTGAGTATCTCTCAACAACACCGGGAAAAGCAATAACCTCTATTTTATCGGTCAGATCTTCTAGGTTTAAAAATAGCATTGGCCTTCCAGATCTGGTGATAACTTTTTTAATATTGGAAATTACCCCTCCAATTCTTATAATCCTTTGAGACAAATCAGCTGAAATTTTGGAGATTGGCCAAACTTTTTTGGCAAAAACCCCCTTGAAATCCTCCAAAGGATGCGATGTAACATAAAGGCCTAAAAGCTCTTTTTCCCAATTAAGCTTCTCTATTTTGTCAGCAGGTTTTGTTTCGGGTAAAACAAAACTAGAATTTATTTTTGAATTATTTCCATTTCCGAAAAGAGTCTTCTGACCCTGGTTTTTAATTCTCTGATTATCCCGATTACATTCTAATAGTTTCTCGACATTCAAGAGAAGCCTATTTCTCTCTTCTAATTTATCAAAACAGCCAGCTTTAATTAGGCTTTCTAAAGATTTCTTATTTAGGTCTTTAGAATTTATTCTAGAGATAAAATCTTGTATTGATTTAAAATTTTCATTTTCTTTTCTTTCATTGACTATTGCTTCAACAACATTTTGGCCAACATTTTTTATTGCCAATAACCCAAAACGGATCTGTTTTTTTTCCGGCACTACTGTAAAATTTCGTAAACTTTCGTTTATGTCTGGACTTAAAACTTCAATACCCATTTTTTTACATTCCGAAATTAGAAAACCAATTCTTTCAACGTCATTTTGCTCTGATGTTAAGAGAGAAGCCATAAATTCAACGGGGTAGTGAGTCTTCAAATAAGCTGTTTGGTAGGCAATCAAAGCGTAAGCTGCACTATGACTTTTATTGAAACCATAACTGGCAAATGGTAAAATCCATTCCCAGATTCTTAGGGCCGTTTCTTTTGGGATATTATTCTTTTTCATCCCCTCGATTAGCTTCTCTTTCTGAGCCGTTAAGAGGATTTTTATTTTCTTTCCAACTGCTTTCCTTAAGGTATCAGCTTCAGAGAGCGAGAAACCGGCTAATTTCTGGGCAATCTGCATTAATTGTTCCTGATAGATACAGACCCCATAAGTTGACTCCAAAATTGGTTTTAACTCAGGATGTAAATATTGAACTTTTTTCCTCTTATGTTTTCCTGCAATATAATCTGGCAGGAATTGCATAGGGCCTGGTCGGTAGATGGCAACCATGGCAATAATATCTTCAAGATTAGTAGGTTCTAATTCTTTAAGATAGCGTTGCATTCCCTGGCTCTCTAGTTGAAATACCCCGACTGTCCTGCCTTTTTGTAAAAGTTTATAGGTGTTTTCATCATCCAGGGGAATATTCTCGATATTAATTTTCTTATTTTGGACTTTATAAATTCTAGCCAAGGTGTCTTCAATAATAGTCAGATTTTTTAGCCCCAAGAGGTCTAATTTCAAAAGACCTAAATCTTCTAATGAATGCATTTCATACTGGGTGACAATGGCATTATCATCTTGAGTTGGGTGTTGTAAAGGGACAATCTCACCTAAATTTTCATTAGAAATTACTACCCCGCAAGCATGAGTTGAAACATGTCTAGCTACACCCTCAAGTTTTAGGGCAAAATCAATTAATTTTTTCGCCCTTGAGTCTGTTTCATAGAGCTGGCGGAATTCACTTACTTTCGACAAGACTTCTTTTAATGGTAGAGCCGGTGGAATCATTTTGGCAATTTGATCACAGAAAGAATAGGGATAGCTTAAGGCTCTTCCGACATCTCTGACTACGGCTCTAGCTGCCATTGTCCCAAAAGTAATAATTTGGGCTACTTTGTCTTGGCCATACTTTTGGGCTACATAATTGATGACTTGATTTCTTCTTCTGTCTGTGAAATCTAGATCAATATCGGGGAGAGAAATCCTATCTGCTGTTAAAAATCTCTCAAATAAAAGATTGTATGTTAAAGGATTAACATTGGTGATACCCACAAGATAAGCAATGAGGGAGCCGCCGACTGAACCTCGGCCAGGTCCGACAATAATTCGATTTTCTTTTGCCCAGTTAACGAAATCTTGGACTATTAAAAAATAGGGTGCGAAACCAGTCTTTGAAATGACGGTTAACTCACCCTCTATCCTGTTTTTTATTTCAGGAGTTAATTTAAGACTTCTTTTTTTTAACCCCTCAAAACAGAGTTCCTTCAAATATTCATTAGGTGGTTTTCCGCTAGGGACTATAAAATAGGGGAGTTTTGTTTTGCCAAATTCAAATTGGAAGTTACAGGAATCTGCAATCTTTTGAGTATTCTCAATAGCTTCAGGCAGTTCCTTGAAAGCCTTTATCATTTCGGCAGGGCTTTTAAGAGAAAAATCATCAGCTTTCATGGTCAGTCTTTCGGGGTCATTTGGATCAGCACCAGTATTAATTAACATTAAAATATCTTGAGCTTCAGCATCATCCTTCTTCAAATAATGGACATCTTGAGTAGCGACCAGCGGTATATCTAATTTTTGTGAAAGAGAAATTAAAGCTTTATTTAAATTTTCTTGTTCCGGAATATTGGGATGATCTTGGACTTCAAAATAAAAATTATCTTTACCAAAAATTTCTTTATATTTTAATGAAATCTCTTCAGCAGATTTTAAGTCTTTAGCCATTATCAGTCTAGGAATCTTTCCCTGAAGACATCCAGAGAATCCAATAAGGCCTTGAGAGTGTTCTTGAAGCAAATCTTCATCAATTCTTGGTTTATAATAAAAACCTTCCAGATGGGACTTGGTTATTAGCTTGACCAGGTTTTTATAACCCTCCTCATTTTTAACTAATAAGACTGAATGGTATCTTTTGTCATCAATATTCGGTCTTTTCTGCAGTCTATTCTCATAGGCTAAATAGAGCTCTGCCCCTATAATTGGTTTAATTCCTTTTTCTCGGGCTTTTTTGTAGAATTCTACAGCTCCATATACAGCCCCGTGGTCAGTTAAGGCGATTGAATCCATTCCTAAGGTCTTTGTGTGATCTAAAAGATCGTCAATTTTAGACAGACCATCAAGCAAGGAATAATGACTATGAACGTGTAAATGAGTAAACTTTTGGCTCATAATTATGGAGTATAGATTTCTTTAAATTAAAAATAATCTTTCTCAAGCTTATCCTATTATAGGAGATTATTTAGGAAAAGAAAATAGCTAATAATTTTATTTTTATATCTTTTTTGATAGAATAACGAAATGATAAGACAACCAAGCCTAAGAGAGGAAAAAAAGTTATGGAATAGGGGATACAAAAGAGTAGTTTGTCTAGATGAGGCGGGCCGGGGACCTCTGGCAGGGCCTGTTGTGGCAGCGGCAGTTATGATAAATTCAGAGTTCAAAATCAGAAATTTCCGCGATTCAAAAAAGATCTTGCCAAAGCGGCGAAAGGAAATTTACAAAGCAATAATAAATAATCCAGCAGTAAAATGGGCTATAGGCAAGGTTTCAGAGAGGATGATTGATAAGATTAATATTTTGGAAGCAACAAAATTGGCAATGGGGAAAGCAGTTAAAAATTTAAAATCGAAAATTGATTTTTTAATTATTGATGGAAATTTTCCTTTGGATCTTAATATTCCTCAAAAATCAATTATAAAGGCAGATGAAAAAGTTTTTTCTTGTGCTTTGTCTTCTATCATTGCTAAAGTTTATCGCGACAAGATTATGGAAAGGCTTCACAAGAAATATCCCCACTATTGTTTCAATAAGCACAAGGGCTATCCAACGAAATTACACTTTAGGCTTCTTAAGAAATATGGCCCTTGTAGAATCCACCGGAAATCATTTAAACCAGTTATTTTCTCCAAAAATTATAAAATTAAAGCCAAGACTATTGAAAAAATATAATTGTTCTGCTAAGATTAACAATAGTTTAACCTATAAGGTTTAATTCCCAGACCCTTTAATATGGCTGTACCCAAGCAAAGACATACAAAATCACGCAGAAATAAAAGAAGAATGCACCTCTATCTGAAGACGCCTATTTTTTCTATTTGTCCAAAATGTGGCAAAGAAGTTCTACCTCATACTATTTGTTGGCATTGCGGTTATTATAAAGGGATTGAGGTAGTTGATGTTTTGAAGAAATTAACAAAGAAAGAAAAGAAACAACGGCAAAGAGAGATGAAGGCCAAAGAGAAGGAGGAAGGAGGGACGGCCAAGGAAGAGTCCATAAGCTGGGAGGGACTATCAAGAAAATAAACCTAATAATTTAGAATCTTTGTTTTATGGCTTCACGGCACCTTTCACGTTCAATAGCTATGCAGTCTCTTTATGAGTGGGATTTTTATGGGAAGAATTCCTCTGATTTAAAAAGAATTGTCGAGCGAAATATTAAAGAATTCGGCCCTGGCTTGGAGGATACAAATTTTGTCTGGCAGATAGTAAATGGTATTATTGATAAACTATCCCAGCTTGATAAAATTATCGAAAAAGCAGCTCCCGAATGGCCAATTAACCAAATCACTATTGTTGATCGAAATTGCCTAAGGGTTGGTCTTTATGAGTTGTTGTATGCGAGAAGGGAAGAAGTGCCGCCAAAAGTAGCTATAAATGAGGCAATTGAATTGGCAAAGACTTTTGGAGGCGAAAGTTCAGGAAAATTTATTAATGGTGTTCTTGGCACAGTTTATAAAGAGATAGAAAAACCAAATAACAAGAAAGAAGGAACAGGAAATAATAATTAATATCTTGTTTCTTGCTACTTGTTTCTTGTTTCTTGATGTGAAAGATTTCTCTAAATTTGAGGAATCGCTGAGCCTCAAATTCAAAAATAAAAATATTTTAATCCAGGCTTTCTGCCACCGCTCTTTTTTAAATGAAAACCAGAAATTCTGTCCAGAGCATAATGAAAGACTAGAATTTTTAGGAGATGCGGTCTTGGAGCTGATTGTTACCGAACATTTATATCAAAAATATCCAAAGAATCCAGAAGGTGAATTAACTAACTGGCGAGCGGCTTTAGTTAATGCTAAAATGCTTTCGAGTCTTGCAAAAGACCTTGGCTTTAATGATTTCCTTTTACTCTCCCGCGGAGAAGCTAAAGAAGAAGGAAAGGCTCGCCAATACATTTTAGCCAATACTTTCGAAGCTTTTATTGGGGCGCTCTTTCTTGACCAAGGATACAAAGTTTGTCAAAAAATAATCAAAGAGCATCTGATCCAAAGATTGCCAGAAATTATTGAAAAGGGCCTTTATAAAGATGCCAAATCCCGCTTTCAAGAGGAAGCCCAGGAGAAAGTAGGCATTACTCCAACTTATCAAGTATTAAAAGAATGGGGGCCAGATCACGAAAAACATTTTATAATTGGCGTTTTTCTCGGTAAAGATTTGGTTGCAAAGGATGAAGGTTCTTCAAAACAAGAGGCAGAAGAGGCAGCTGCCAAAAAAGCCCTGCAGGGAAAAAATTGGTAAAAGATATTTTCTAAATTTTTTAAAATATGTTAGTTATAAGATTTCTAAGAATGGGGAAAAAAAATCAGCCATTCTACAAAATAGTTGTTACCGATAAAAAAAATCCACCCCGAAGTGGTCGTTTTGCTGAACAAGTAGGTTTCTATAATCCTTTAACCAAAGAGAAAAATTTAAAAGCAGATAGAGTTAAATACTGGCTTTCAGTCGGAGCAAAACCATCAGACACAGTCTATAATTTATTGGTTTCAGACAAGATTATTGAAGGTAAAAAAATAGCCCTACATAAAACAAAAAAAGGGAAAGCTGAAGTTGTTCCGGAATCGCCAGTCGAAAAAGCGTCAAATAAAGAAAAGCCCGAAGAGGTTGAGTCTAGGGAGGAAAAAAAGGCCGAGGAGAAAGCAGAGGAGAAAAAACCCTCCGTCGTCCCGCAGGACGGGACTCTGGAGGGCAGGGAAGAAAAGCCAAAAGAAGAGAAGAAAACTGAGGAGAAATTAGAAGAAAAGAAAGAAGAATCATCTCCAGTTGAGGCCGAAAAGGCGGAAGAAAAAGCAGAGGAGTAGGGGAGTGAATAGAACAAGAATTAGTGGAAAGCCCTCTCTAGGGGGGCTTTTTTGATTCTAGAATATGCCTAAAGCCCTTGACAAACTCTATACAGTATGATATAATAAAGGTGAAAAGAGAAAAGAAAGAGATAATGAAGTTAGGTATTGACAGATTTATAATAGTATGATATAATATCATTGTAAGAGGATAATAACGGTACTTTAAATAATATAAAAATATCCTCCATAACGGAGGAACGAGGAGAGAGTAAGCGATCATCAAGTTATTTAGCAATGGTCCAGGGCTAAATTGCTTGGTGATCGATCGCCACTTTTACAATTGACCAACAGGCGGCTCTCTTTGAGAGCCGCCTGTTGCATTTTCACCCCGTATCAATTTTGCTGAACTATTTAATAATACTGGCATAGATTATATAGGCGTTATATAAATTTCGCGATGGCCGGGGCCGAATCAAACCAGTCGCTTCGCTCCTTGTAATTGCTTCGCAATTAACAGGCTTTTCCCGCGGAGAGGACATCGCCAAAATATTTTGAACAAAATTGATACGGGGCAAAAACGGCAAGAACTTTGAAAATAATGCCCCGTAGCTCCCGCTTTAGCGGGATACTATCGGGGTTAATATGGATTCCCTGCCTAAGTTCCACGAAGTGAAATTTAGGCAGGGATAGAAACGATTGATACGATAGTTTCGCCTCCCCTTAGTTCATCAGTATTTGATGGGTTAAGGGGAGGTGATATAATCATGACGAATAATAAAGAGCGGGGGTTGTTTGGGGCAATAGTGATCTACCTCGGCCCTCTTATTGTTCTCTGTAGCGTTATGGCATGGTGGGGGATTACACATTCTCCCACAGAGCCAAAAACAAGTCGGATAGAGGTGTTTGCGGTTATGACCGTCAAACGGGTAAGCCATGGACTACCCCCCGTTGGGCCTATGATTGCTCTCTCGGGAGATGACTATTATCTTGAGGTGCAATACGGGGTACTAACGGAAACCTTCAAAGTCTCGCCCCATGAATACGGAGAGTACGAAGTGGGGGACGAGATTGAAGCCTGCTTGATGGTCAAAGAATGGCCACCTCGAGACGGCTCGCCCAAACTGGAATATGAGCTGGAGAGAATAGATGAATGTCATTAGTATCTCTAGCTCAAGCCCGAAATCCCGGGCGTTCCCGCTACGCGGGACGTCTCGCCTGAACCACGGCGAGACAGGTTTAAAAAAAATAAAGCGAGTCGCTAACGCGAGTCGCTTCCCCTCAGAGCTCATTATATTTTAGTGAGTTATGAGAGGAAGAAACGAAGCTTGTGGGAATAGTGGGCTCATAGGCTAAATCAGAAGGAGGAACGCTATGTGCCTGATTCTGGGAACGACAGCGTGGATCGGCATCGCTCTGGGGGTAGTCTCTGTTGTCCTGTTTCTCATCGCCGCCATACAAATATGGCGTCAGACCGAAGGCATCCGCTACTTCTATAATGTCTTGAGCCTTCCACAGGACAAGTTCAAAGAATGGCTGAGACAGCCTATCAAGAGGAACAAAAGGGGCAGACCCACTAAGTAGGACGGACCCACTACGTCCTGACCATCAAGGGCGGTGTTCCGCTCCGGCGGGACACCGCTCAAGGAGAACCACAACTCAACAATTCGGTTCTCCGTCCCTCATAGCTCATTATTTATTAGTGAATTGTGAGGGGAAGATTAAGAAACTTTAGTGATGAGAGAATTGGAAAATTATAAAAATTTTCTAGTTCTCTCCTCGCAATTCGCGAAACCGCGACTCCGGCTAAATGCTCGGAGAAGCGAGGAGAAGAGGAGTACAGCATGTTCGGATTTTTCTACAGCTGGAGGTTCCGGAAAGTCTTCGGGTTCGACCCGGAGGCAATCCAGAACTCTCATGTGCGAGAGCGATTCGTCGATCAGGTACTTCAGCGGCTGCAGACGGTCGTGGATGACGCGCACAAGACCATCAATGGTCTTGAGCGGGATCTGGGAGGAACCCACGACCTCTCCAACGCGCTGGAGATCTGTCGGCAGATTCGCGAGACCGAACAGGCAAGAGAGCGGGCTTATCGCAAACTGGGTCAGGCTTGCTCCTTGGCGGTTCGGTTTGAAATCCAGGAACCCGTAACCCGGACATCATTCCACACCATGGCGTCGGTCTAGTCATTCGGCGCTCCGCGTCGGAGGAGGATTAGATACACAATAGCTAGCCCCGTGGCCGGTGGGGCAAAATATACAACGGCGGGCCGGTCTCAATCCATTTTTCCCCGCCTACATAGGTGAGTGAGGGAGGCACGTGCACTCGCGTGCCTCCCTCACTACCAACCAAATTTTAAAATAGTAACGAGAGAGTTTTTCCAAAAGAAATTTTGAGAAAATTTTCTCCTTGCTATTCTCTTCCTTGTGGAGGAGGACCGGTATTCCGGTGAGAACAAGGAGAACGAAATTAAAAAAGCGCGCAATGAGTGATCCGCGCCTCCTAAGCAAATATTAAATAGTTTAGAGGGCGGGATGACGTATTGAGCGATTTATTCCATTCAAGGAGGTTTTTCCACCATGGCAAGTCAAATTCAGAAGCCCCAGCTGTCGAACCCGTGCGCGTGTTGTCCCAAGGGCAACGTCGGCAACGCCAGCAGCAAACAATGTGACAGCTGCTGGCTGGGCAACGGCGGTCGCCGGTAGCCCTGTCAGTATCCGCTTCGGTCACTCTGTGGTAAGCTCTGGAGGGGATGATGGACTCCCTTCAGAGCTTACCCGACCACTTAAGTTTATAATATTTCATTGTAGATTTGAGCGGTTCGGCGATGCGCAGAAAGGAGGTACCAGATGTTGTGTAACGTACTTTTCGGAATTGCCATCGTCATCGTCTTAGTTCAGGTGGGAGCGGCGATTATCATCATTTCGCGTCCGAAGAAGTGATCGCCAACCTTGCCTGGCCACGCCGTAAGGGGAGGGGGAGAACATCACTTAAGCACAGTTTTTCCCCCTCCCGGAGCGATTTTCTCTAGTTTGGTCTCCCTTCCTATTCAAGCATTTTAGTGGTGAGAGAATTCTTCCGAAAGAAATTTTGAGAAAATTCTCTCCTCGCTATTCGCGGAAACCGCGACTCCGGCTAAATGCTCGGAGAAGTGAGGAGAAGAAAGGAGGGGAGATCCTTTATGGATACGGAGACATGGGTTGCTTGCCTTTTTTGTCGGGATCACGGGAATGGGGTTGCAATTAAGCCCCAGGAGGGGCTTAATAAATGTCCCAGATGCGGGCGGTCGCTGGCGACCCTAGGGGTTCGAGGAAGTTCGACCAGGTTGACGCTACACGCTTTCGGGGTGTATGCCTCGGTGCGCGTCAATAGCCAGCCCAATGTCCACTAGACCCAAAGCCCTGGATGTTCCGTTCAGCTCCCGCCGGCGAAAGAAGGGGGAGGACACCTCACTCATTACAGTCCTTCCCCTTCTAGCCAGATTCTATTTTAGTGATGAGAGATTTTTTTCAAAAGAAATTTTGAGAAAATTCTCTCCTCATTTGACCACTATAGCCAATAAGGTCAGAGCTCTAGGCAGTAAGGAGGCTGCTAATTAGGGCCCGAGCCTGATGGCAAAGAAGGGAAGATTGAGTGATGGAGAGCTGGCTCTATTGGACATTTGGCGGCTGCGCTATTGCTATAGCGTTCATCGGCGTCTTCCTTCTTCTCGTCGGACTAGACAAGACGAAGGAAGGGCTAACCGTGACGGGCGTTATAGCATTCTTCATAGCGGCTGGCCTAGCGGGCGCTGCTGTAACCGGTCGAGCACTCCAAGAGAGCGACGACCTGATGGACCGGCTGTCCTGGGACGGGCCAAGGGACTTCGTCGTCGTCAGTGTTGGCGACGAGGGGTTCTGCGGCGTCCTTAGGGGCGACGACGATGTCGTATGCGTTCCCAATACGGCGGTCATCAACTACAATCGAGAGACGCTTGGCGCCCCGAAGGTTCTTCCTATAGTCGGCGACTATTATTCCTTGAAGAGAACCAAGGTCGCCGGCGAAGAGGGAAAGATCATCGCCTACGTCCCCCGGTAGTCCGTCGCCCGCCGTACTCGCCATCGTATGCCCCGGCCAAGGCATCGCTAAGGGGGAGGGGGACGCGCTCACTCGCGCGCCTCCCTCCCCGAAGCACTTCACTTCGTTCGATGCGAGCCGCATCGTTCGTTGTAAATTCATTCATCTAATCTCGTGGAAATTTATTTTATCCCGCTTTAGCGGGATAAAGGAAGTTTCGGCGAGAGCAGAAAGGAATAACGCAATGAGCTTGGTTGTTTTGCGGGTTGAGGATCAAGTTCTTGGCGGACTGGTTCCGTTGGATGATGCCAAACGCATCATCGATTACAGTGATCCTGGCCGTGTAGCCCAGCGCTTCGTTTCACCCCAGACCTTCCAACTTCTTCAGGAGGCCGGGATGACCGGTGGGGAGATGACTTCCGAAGTCTACGAAGCTCTTCAGCTTGGGTTCAACGAGTCAATCTATCACCTTCAGGCGGAGAGGGAACGCTTGTCGGATCCAGAGAATCTGGATCCCGGTAGGCTTTCCGTCATACGCCACGCCACCTACGTTTGTCGGGCTATTGTGTGGCTCTAAGTTCTCGCCGGCAAGGACAAGGGAGGCACACGCACTCGCGCGCCTCCCTTGTCAGACCCATTTCAGTGATGAGAGATTTTTTTCAAAAGAAATTTTGAGAAAATTCTCTCCTCATAGACCATATCAAACGAGGAGAAGAAAGAGGCGCGCGATGGCAAGGAAAAAAAGACGTCCCAGTGGGCGGCCGATCGGTAAGACCGTGCCTTCCTGGGATCCATTGAAGCGTTGGCGTTGCCACAGAAGATGTGGCGCAGGTGAATGGACACGCAGGAGTGCGATCCCGGACAAGTGTCCTAGCTGCGGCGCAGACGTGGACGTGGAAGAATAGTATGTCTTTGCCAGTTACGAAGGGAGGAGCTCGGTACACTCGCGAGCTCCTCTCCGTGGCACATCTTTGAAACAAAAAAAGAGACCAGAGGCGCTCTCGTAGCAGGTGATCCTAGAAATCGCTTCGCGATTTCTGGAAAAGGAAATCTCTCTCCTCTCCTGCTGCGGGAGCACCTCTGGTCTTTCACCCCGTAGTAATTTTGCTGAGTAATAAATTTGAATGCCCTCGAGATTTTATAATATCTATATAATATTCTTGTAGCCCGCGTGTGGCGAATAGCCACTTCCTTTACTGGGCGAAGCGGGCTGCCGTAATATTCTTGGCAAAATTACTACGGGGTTGACAAAATCTTAAAAGATAATAAAATACGAAAAGAATAGTAGCTTCTTACAGTTTAGCCGACTCTCTGCTTTACTGAAAGAGAGAAAGGCTGTAAAGGTCGGGCTACTTAGATGGAAAAGCCCCGCATAAATTCCTCCGGAATTATATGGGGTGAACAGTTAATCACACAAGACAATATGACAAAAGGTAATGATCAGGAATTCCTTGAGTTCATTGTTAAGGCCTTGGTTGATCGTCCAGAAGATGTCAAAATCGACCGAAAGGTTGATGAAATGGGAGTTTTACTTTCTCTAAAAGTAAACCCTGAAGACATGGGTCAAATCATTGGCCGAGCTGGCGCTACCGCAAAAGCTATAAGATCTTTAGTTCGCATTGTTGGCTTGAAGAATCATGCCAGGGTGAACTTAAAGATTGAGGAGCCAGCTGATGCAGGAAGTACTCGTGGAAGAAGAACAACCTCTCCTGCTAGAGAAGAGCTGGAAGATTTGAAGCTGTAAACCTCTAAATTTAAGTTTTACAGAAATCTGAAAATCGTGCTATCATAGGTGGTAGCGCGGTTTTCTTTTATATGACATTCGATATTATTACAATCTTTCCGGAAATATTTAATTCTTATCTAAAAGAATCAATTATTAAACGGGCCCAGGTAAAGGGCTTTATTAAAATTCGAGTTCATAATTTGAGAAAATGGGCAAAAGATCGCCACCAAACTGTTGATGATAGACCTTATGGAGGAGGAATTGGAATGGTAATGAAGGTAGAGCCAATCTTTAAGGCGGTTCAAGATATAAAACAAAAAACTAAGAATAAAAGGCTGAAAACAATTTTGTTTACTCCACGCGGAAAGAAATTCAACCAAAAGACGGCGTATCAGTTTTCAAAATTAGATCGTTTAATTTTAATTTGCGGTCGCTATGAAGGAGTAGATGAAAGGGTGGCAAAACATATTGCTGATATTAATTTATCAATAGGGGATTATGTTTTAATGGGAGGTGAGTTGCCTGCAATGGTTGTTATTGAAACAATAGCCCGATTAATTCCAGGAGTCTTAGGAAAGCCACAATTACTAAAAGAAAGAATTCCGTCCCTCCCGGGAAGAACTGGCAGAGGATTTATTGAGTATTCTCAATATACCAGACCTGAATTTTTTAAATCTGGAAAAGGAAAAACATGGAAAGTTCCAAAAGTTCTATTATCAGGGAATCATAAGAACATTAAAGAGTGGAGAAAGGAACATAGCAAAATTATTGAAAAATAACAATTTTTCTGATAGAATATTTTTGTTTGAGGGTAGGTGCCGGAGCAGCCAAACGGGCCTGACTGTAAATCAGGTGGCTTTATGCCTACGGGGGTGCGAATCCCTCCCTACCCACTTTTTCGTCTAAAATTCGAGAGCAAGCCCATGTAGCTCAGTTGGTAGAGCAACTCCATGGTAAGGAGTAGGTCAGCGGTTCAAGTCCGCTCGTGGGCTCTTAACAAAAAAGATAATTTTTCTAAGGGGGTATGCCCCGTAGAAAATAATTATGTTTTACGTGTATGTTCTTCAGAGTCTTAGAGATAATAAGCTGTATACCCCGTAGGAAATAGGTTAATTTTTAAATATTTTCCCGTTAATTTTCTTCAAACTGA